>Ga0302316_10000022_pt1 | contig 129786 bp, 131 predicted proteins | sample III_Palsa_N3_2_FD_200456 | JGI IMG/M metagenome (GOLD analysis project Ga0302316, IMG submission 200456) | Peat permafrost microbial communities from Stordalen Mire near Abisko, Sweden - III_Palsa_N3_2 | ecosystem: Environmental > Terrestrial > Soil > Palsa > Peat permafrost | place: Sweden...
TATTGACGCCCTCGCCAAAAAATTGTGAATTGCCCCCGCATCGCGACATCAAGCGCTTCAGCGCTGTCGGGACCGGTCGGCCCCGGCGAGAATAGTCCGTTCAAACTGCTAGCCGGGGGTTCAAAAACATATGTCGAGTTTGGTGCGTGGGCGGCGTGTCGCCGCTTCGAACGGGGGGTCCCGCTCGTGATTCCACATGATTTGAGTTGGCTGGTTCCCCTCGTCGCCCTGCTCGCGGCAGGCCTGTTCGCCGGCTTCACCGCCGGCATGTTCGGCGTCGGCGGCGGCTTCGTCGTTGTGCCGGCGATGCTGATCATCCTGCCGCTACTGGGCGGCCTGAAATCCGAATACGCCCACGTGGCCATCGGCACCTCGGCGGCGACCATCATCGTCTCGTCCATCCGATCGGTCGTGGCGCAGTCCAAGCGCGGCGCGGTCGAGTGGGACATCCTCAAGTCCTGGGCCCTTTGGCTCGTAATCGGCGACGCCCTCGGCGTCTATCTGGCCGGCAAGGTCGACGGCACCGTGCTGAAGCTGGTGTTCGCCACCGGCGTGGCGCTGATGTCGGTGATGTTCATCGTTCCGCGCCTGCGCTCCATGGTGATCAGCGAGCACATGCCCGGCCCAGTCGCGACCGCCGGGATCGCCGGCGCCCTAGGCGTCTTCTCGTCGCTCCTGGGCATCGGCGGCGGCACCATCGCCATCACCGTGATGACGCTCTGCAGCCGCACCATCCACCGCGCCATCGCCACCGCTTCCGGCATCGGCACCCTGATCGCCATCCCGACGGCGATTGGTTTCGCCATCATCGGCTGGCCTCACATGGCTAAGGCCGGCGCCCTGCCCTGGGGTTCGCTCGGCTACATCAACCTGCCGGCGGCCATCGCCATCTCGTCGATGTCGATCCTGACCGCGCCATTAGGCGTGGCCGCGGCCCACAAACTGCCGTCCAACCCGTTGAAGACCGTGTTCGGCTGCTACCTGATCGTGATATCGCTCTTCATGTTCAAGAGCGCGCTGAAGTTCTGACCGTGTTGTATTTGACGTTAAAAGCTGGCCGGCGTGTGATCGGGGCGATGGCCCTGATCGCCGCCGGTTGCGCGACATCGCAGGCCTTCGCCCAACCCCAGTCCACCGGCGGCGACCTCTATCTGCGCAACTGTTCTGGCTGCCATCAGGCGAACGGCGCGGGCCTGCCCGGTGACTTCCCATCGCTGATCCACGACCCTCTGGTCACCGGCGCCCCCACGCTCGGCGCCCGGATCGTGCTTGAGGGTTCAGGCCCGATGCCGAACTTCGACGAGCAACTCACCGACGCCCAGATCGCCTCGGTGCTCAGCTATGTCAGGTCGTCCTTCGGCAACACCGCACCGCCGGTCTCGCCCGCCGTTGTGGCCGGCGTGCGCGGCGCCCTGGCGCACGGCCACTAGGCCAACGTCTCAACGGCGCGACAGCGCCAGCTTGGCGCCGAACCCGATCAACACCCCGCCGGCGATCCGGTCGATCCAGCGCACCACCGCCGGACGGCGCAAGATGCGGCTGAGCGGCAGGGTCGCGGCGATCAGCACCGCAAACCAGATCAGGCCGAACACCACGTGCAGCGCCGCCAGCAGCAGCATCCATGGGCCCGCCACCACGCCCGCCGGCACGAACTGGGGCAGGAAGGTCACATAGAAGACGCCGATCTTGGGATTGAGCAGGTTGGTGAGCAGACCCCGGCGCAGCCAGCCCAAACCGCCTCGGGCCGAAGGCGCATCGGAGGTCTCGGCAAGATCCAGCCCCTTCGAGCGGCTGAAGATCATCTTCAGGCCCATCCAGACCAGATAGGCGGTCCCCGCCCATCTCAGGACCTCGAAGGCGACGGGCGAGGCTGACAACAGGGCCGTCAGGCCGCTGGCCGCCGCCGCGCCCCAGATGAGGCAGCCCAGGGCGATGCCCACGCCCGCGAACGCCGCCGCGCGCGGCCCCTCGCTAGCCGAGGTCCGCAGCACCAGGGTGGTGTCGAGCCCCGGCGTGATGGTGAGGAGGCCAGCGGCGAGGTTGAAGAGCAGCAGGGACTGGACCACGGTCATGCTGACATCTCCTTCGGGCAAGCCGACTCAAGGTCACGGCGAGACAAATGAGCCGTGCGCGGCTCGCACCGACAAACTTCGCTTCTCAGTCGCCCGACGCAACCTTACGGTCCTCAGCGGAGCAATGGGAGGGCCAGGATGAAATCCGTTCGCCGCAGACTGACGTTGCTGATTTTCGCAGCCCTTTGGCTGGCTCCAGTTTGCGCGCGCGCGGCGGGCAACGAAATCCTCTGGGACCGCTACGGCGTCGCCCACGTCTACGCGAAATCCACCCAGGACATGTTCTTCGGCTACGGTTGGGCCCAGACCAAGAGCCACGGCGACGCCCTGCTGAAACTCTATGCCGAGGCGCGGGGTCGAGCCGCCGAGATCTGGGGTCCCGCCGAGGAGCAGAACGACCGTTGGATGGCGGTGAACGGCGTTCCTGACCGCACGCGCGACTGGCTGGCGAAACAGTCCCCTGAATTCCGGGGATACCTTGCCGCCTTCGCCCGGGGGATCAACGCCTATGCCGCCGCCCACCCGGACGCCTTGTCGGCTCAGGCGCGCAAAGTGTTGCCGGTCACGACCGCCGATGTCCTTGGCCACTCCCTGCGACTGTTCCAGTACGTTTATCTGGCGCCGCCGACGATCGTCGACCACCTCCCTGCCCCCGCCGAGGAGCCCAAGGAGCCGCAAGGCAGCAACGGCTGGGCCATCGCCCCGTCCCGCTCGGCCAGCGGCCACGCCATGCTGCTGATGAATCCGCACCTGCCCTGGGCGACAGGCTGGTCGACCTATTACGAAATCCAGCTCACCGCGCCCGGCCTGGACCTCTATGGCGCCTCGCAGGTTGGCCTGCCGGTGCTGCGGTTCTGTTTCAGCGACTACCTGGGTTTCACCCAGACGGTGAACTACCCGAACGGCGTGACCCTCTACCGGATCAAGACCGCGCCCGGCGGCTATGCGTTCGACGGCAAGGTGCTTCCCTTCACGGTCAAGCATCGCGAGATCAAGGTGCTGCAGCCGGACGGGTCGCTGAAGTCGGAACCGATCGAGGTTCGCTCGACGATCCAGGGGCCGATCGTCGCCGAAGCCGGCGGCGCACCGGTGGCTTTGCGGGTCGCGGGTCTGGATCGGCCCCTGGCGCTGGAACAGTATTGGCGAATGGCCACGGCGCACGATTTCGCCGGCTATGAAGCCGCTCAGCGGATGCAGCAGGTGCCGAGCTTCAACGTCATCTATGCCGATCGCGACGGTCACATCCAATATCTGTTCAACGGCTTGGTCCCGAAGAAGCAGGGTCGCGATCTGAAGTATTGGAGCGGGCTGGTCCCCGGCGACCGCGCCGACACCCTCTGGACCAACTATCTGTCCTACGACGAACTGCCCAAAGCGACCGATCCGAAGGGCGGTACGGCGCAGAACTCCAACGATCCACCTTGGAACGCCGCCTGGCCGGCGACGCAGGATCCCAAGCCCTACGCCAACCAGATCGCCTCGGACGCGGTCAGCCTGCGCATGGAGCAGGGTGTGCGGATGCTGGCGCAGACGCCAAAGATCAGCTTCGACGCTCTGGAGCAGATGAAATGGTCGGACCGGTCCGAACTGGCCGACCGTGTCCTGCCCAATCTGCTGGAGGCGACCCAGCTGTACGGCACGGACTTGGCCAAACAGGCGGCCGGCGTGCTGGCGGCCTGGGATCGAACCACACTGGCCGACAGCCGAGGCGCGCTGCTGTTTCTGGATTGGGTCGACCGCAAGGGCGCGGCCACCGCCTATTCCGCCAGCGGGTTCGCCCATCCCTATGACCTGACGAGGCCGCTGACCACGCCGTCGGGCCTGGCTGATCCAAAGGCCGCCGCCGCCGCGCTGGATGCGGCCGCCAAGGACATGCTGACCACCACCGGCGCGTTGGACACGCCCTGGGGCAAGGAGATGCGGATCAAGACCGGCGGCGTCGACCTGCCCGCCAGCGGCGGCCCCGGGCGGCTGGGCATATTCGACGTGATCGATTTTACGCCGCCTGCCAATGGCCAACGCACGGCGACCTTCGGCGACACCTATATCGCCATCGTCAGCTTCGATAAGCCCAGCCACGCCAAGGTGCTGATGACCTATGGCAACGCCTCGCAGCCTGGCTCACCCCATATCGCCGACCAGGCGCCGCTGCTGGCCAAACATGAGTACCGCGACGCCTGGCGCACCCGCGCCGAGGTGCAGGCCAACCTGGAGAGCAAGGACGGCTACTAGGCCGCCCGCGCCTCGCGCAGCCCCGAGACGATGGCAAAGGCGGCCGGCGTCGGCTGAAGCTCCCGGTCGAACGGCAGCGGCCGCACCTGGGCGCCGTCGGCCCTGGGGAACATCACCGACCGTGAGGTATGCCTGTCGGACAGCCCCCAGGTGTTGACCATCCGCACCGCGGGCTCGCGCAGCACCACGTCCAGGAAGGCGCCGTAGTTGGCGGCGACCACGGCGTCACGATGAGCGACGTCGCCGGCCAGCATCTGGTCGTTCACGTCCAGTTCGGTGATGTAGATCTCTAGGCCAAGATCGGCGACCTGGCGCAGGAAACGCCGCAGGCCATCGCCAAAACCCATCGGCCGGCTGGCGTCCAGGTGCCCTTGGATGGCCAGGGCATGAATTGGAACGCCACGCGCCAGAAGGCCGGACAGCACCTGGAGCATGGTCCCGCGCTTTTCCACCATCCAGCTGACGTTATCGTACTCGAGGCCGTAGTCGGCGAACGCCAGCCTCGCGGACCGATCAGCCTCGTGCGTCAGATGAAAGGCCAGATCGATATAGCCGGGTCCCAAGGCTTTCAGCCATGGCGAGGCCCGCAGGCCGTCCGGGCGGCGATCGTTGCGCTCCACCGCCTCGTTGACCACATCCCAGGAGCGCACCCGGCCAGCGTAGCGCCCGACGACGCCGCTGATATGACGGCTGAGCAGCATCTGGCCGGTCTTCGCGTTCAGATCGGCCGAAAGCCAGTCTGGCATGGCCTCGTGCCAGACCAGGCAATGGCCGTGCACCCTCGCCTGCTGCGATCGCGCCAAGGCGATGACGCGGTCCGCGCCGGCGAAGTCGAACACGTCGGGCGCGGGCCGCAGGGCGTTCCACTTCATCGCATTCTCGGGCGTCAGCACCGCACACTGTCTGCGCACCAACGCGGCGAAGGCTGGATCGCCATCCATCACCTGCGGCTCGATCGCCGCGCCCCACAGCAACCCCCGACGAGCCGCGATGGCCCGAAAGGCGAAGGCCTCGGCCTCGGCGCCCATGGCGGTGGCCGCCGCCGCCGCAACGCCAGCCATCACCGCCCGCCGGCTAGGCCCGGTCAGAGCCACGAGTAGATCATGCGCGGAATATAGAAGCGCCGCTTGTTCAGGATCACGCCCAGCACCTCGCCACCGGCGGATTCGACGCGATCCACCAGATTGCGCGCCACCGCCGCCCGGGTCCGTTCCGCTTCGACCACCGCCAGGGTGATGTCCGCGAACGGCGCGATCGCCAGCGCGGCGGCGGAGCGCTGCAGCGGCGGCGGATCGATCAGGATGAGGTCGTACTGGGAGCGCGCCTTGCTCAGCACCTTGCGCCAGTCCATGTGGCCGGCCGCCATATCGGCGCCGCTGACCGGCTGGGTGACATAGAGCGAGGTCCCGGCGACCTGCACCACCCGCTCGCCCGGCTGCCGCGCCAGCCCGACGCCCTGTTTGGAGAATTCCGTCACGATCTCGTGGCCCGGACGCGGGTCGACATCGATGTAGAGCACGCGGCGGTCCGCGGCGCCCTCAATCAGGCCGATATCGAGTAACAGGCTAGAGACCCCCTCGCCTTCATGAGCCGAGACCAGCTGCAGCACGCGCCCACCATCCGCAGGCACGCTCGCCAGCAGGCGCATCAATAGATGGCTGTCCTCCGGCGTCAGGTGGGCCGGGCGCAGGGCGGAGCGTCGGCCTTCCCGCTCGATGTCGGGCACAGCCAGGATGATCGGCAGATCCAGCTTCTGTTCGACATCGCTAGGGCTGACCATCACTTCGGAGAAGGCCAGCGACAAAATCACCACCGCCAGGGCGGCGAACAGCCCAGCGGCGATCCCGGCGCCAATGATCACCAACCGGCCACTGTGTCCCTTCGCCGGCGGATCGGCGGACTGGATCACCCGCACATTGGCATGCGACTTCGACAGCATGTCGGCGAGTTCGGAATCTTCCGCGCGCTTGGACAGGCTGGTTGAGGCGTCCTCTGCCAGATCGCGGGTCTTCACCAGGGCGCGGTATTGCGGGCCGAGCGCGGTCAGGTCGTTGAGCCGGGCGTTCACCGCCTGCAGGGTGCGCTGGATTTCCGTGCGCCCGGCGCGCAAACCGGCCGCATCACCTTCCGCGTCTGCTTCCTCGGTGTCGAGCTGCTGATGCACCGGGTTCACGCCACGCCGGGAGGCGGTGAACTGCTCTTGCGGCGCACGGGCGATTTCGGCCTGGATTTCAGCGATGCGGTGATCGAGGTCGGCGACCAGCGGATAGCCATCGGTATATTTGTTGGCCGTCTCCCGGCGCTGTTCCTGCAGCGACAGGAGGGTCTTGGTCAGATCGTCGAGCTGTTGCGAACGACCGGTGTCCACCGACAGCTGGGTCACCCCCGGCGTCGCCGCCGCCCGGCTGCGCAGCTGGGAGGCGCGCGCCAGACGGGCCGCCAGCTCTTCATCCGTGCTCGCAAGTTGCGTCGCCAGGGCGGTCTGCTGCGCCTGAACGGCGACAAACTCCTGGGTGTAGTCACCAAAGCCGTGGGCGGTGGAGAATTCCGTGATCGCCCGCTCGGCGCCGGAAAGCTGGTCGTTCAGCTTGTCGCGCTGGTCGGCCACCGAGGCCAGGTCTGACTGCTGGAAGATTTCGCGCCGTCGTTCGATGTAGAGCGCCACCAGCTTGTTGAGCACATCGGCCGCCACTTGCGGGTTGCGGTTGCGCAGGCCCAGCTCGATGACGTTCGACTGTGGTATGTTGTCGATCGTCAGGTCCTTATCGAGCTTGATCTCACCCAGGGCCAGGCCGTCCGGCCGGCCGGCGAGGTCGGGATAGACCTTGTCCAGCCCCACGGCGGTCAAGGTGCGCTCGCGCAGGTCCTTGGAGCCGAGGATCTCCATCTCCGCATGGACGATCTGGGAGCGATCGAAAGTCTGGGGCGCCTGGGCGTTGCCCGTTGGGAAAACGTAGTCGTTGCCAAGCAGGATCAGCAGCCGCGACTGGGCCACATAGACAGGGTGGGCCAGCAGGGCCGCGATCACCGCAATCAATACGGGAATCAGGAAGGCGAACAGCGCGCGCCGGCGGTAATAGAAGATCGGCGTCAGCAGCTGGCGGACCGTGAGCGGCGCGCGCAGGGGCTGGCGCGAGCCGGCCGCTCCGGCGCCTCCTGCATCGATCACCGCACTGGTCATAGGGCCGACACTTGGAGGGCGAACTCTCGAGGGGTGTGGCGTCGCATTCGGCGAGCGGACGGGGTTAATGAAGCGATAAGGCCGCATCATTAACAAAGGCTGACGTCGGCGCCGCGAATGGGCTTTCTTAACGGTCTCCGTAGAGAGTGATCGGCGCCTGGGCGGGCCGTAAAAAAGCCGATGGAGATGCTCGTGTCGCCCCTTCGCGGACTAAGTCTGATCGGCGTGATTCTATCACTGGCGGCCTGCGCCGCCGCGCCGCCGCGCCATCTGGCGCAATCCAGCGCCTCCCGCCCCGCCTTCGGGACCTGGACACAGGATGATTACGCCTATCGGATCGGGCCGGGCGACGAGCTGTCGCTGCAGTTCCTGGTCAACCCCGACCTCAACGCCAGGGTGATCGTGGGCCCGGACGGCCGCGGTGTGTTTCCACTGATCAGCAGCGTCCCGGTTCAGGGCATGACGGTCGAACAGGCCAATGACGCCCTGACCCGCCAATACGCCACCGCCCTACGGCGCCCCGACGTCCAGACCCTGATCACCAACTATGGCGCGGCGCAGATCTATATCGGCGGCGAGGTCCACACCGCCGGCGTCTTCCCGATCAAGGGCGAGTTGACCCCCGCCCAGGCGGTGATGGTGGCCGGCGGCTTCTTACCCACCGCCCGCACCGGCAAGGTGGTGGTGATCCGCCAGCGCCCAGGCGACCGGCAATTGCTGATGCGCGTGCTCGACGAGAAGGACCTGTTGGAGCGCGGCCAAAGCGATGGCGGCTTCGCGGTGCTGCCTGGCGATCTGGTCTTCGTCCCAAGATCGAGCATCGCCGAGGTGGACCTGTTCGTGCAGCAGTACATCACTGGCGTCCTGCCCTTCAGCACCAGCGCCGGTGTAAGCTATAACCTGGGCAATGCTCGCGCCTTCTGATCCCCTCGTTTCTGAAGGCGCCCCTTTCGATAGCCCGGGCGCGGGCGGAGACTGACGCCGTCCATGTCCCGTTATCTGGTCTCGGCCATCGAACAGGCGCTGTGGTCGCTGATGAACCTCGGCGTCAACCTGGTGCTGATCAGGCTATGCGCGCCCGCCGACTACGGCGCCTTCGCCTTTTGGGCGGCGGCGGGCTTTGTCCTCGGCAGTCTTCAGAACGCCCTGACCGTCTGTCATCTCCAGGTGTTGCCGCCCGGTGAGGGCACCGACCCCGCGCGGCTGAGCGTCGAGCGTCTGATGCACGCGGTCACGGCCATCTACCTTGTCGTCGTCGCGGTGACCGTCCTGGGCGGCGCCCTGTGGCTGCGGCGCTCCGGCAGCGCCCTGGGAACCCCCGCGGCCAGCCTCTTCATCCCGGGCTTCCTGCTGCAGCAATATATCCGCGCCCTGGCCTTCTCGAGGGGTCGGGCGGATACGGCGGCGATGCAGACCGGCGCGGTGACGCTCTGCGCGGCGCTGTTCCTGGCGATGGCGGTCTATAGTTCCAGAGCCCTCTCTGGCGATCAGGTCCTGATCTGCATCGGCGGCGCCTATGGCCTGGTCGGCGTCGCCGGCGCGGTGCGGGCGCTGTCTGGCCAGATGGTCGGGCTGCGCTGGCGCGATCTGGCGGCCTACCGGAACTTCGCGGTTCAGTCCGGGTGGATATTCCTGGGCGTCACCACCACCGAGCTCCTGGCGAGGTTCTATGCCTTTCTGGTTGCCGGCTGGTATGGCGCGGCAGCCCTCGCCTCACTGTCGGCGACCCAGCTGCTGTTGCGGCCGGTGCCTCTGCTGGCGACCTCCTGGTCGATGGTGGCGCGGGCCGACCTGGCGCGCCAGCGCGAGGCCGCCGACTGGACCGCCTTCCTGCGCTTGATCGGCGGGGCCCTGATCGGCGGCATCGTCATCGCCGCCGCCTGGACTGGCCTGCTGCACCATTTCTGGGCTCTGGCCTCCGCGAAGGTTTTCGGCGGCAAGTATACGGACGACGCCTGGATGATCTGGCTGTGGGGGATCAGCGCGGTGCTGAGCTTCGGCCAGGTGGTGGTGAGCGCCGGCCTGCAGGCGCTGAAGGCCTTCAAGGCGCTCGCCCTGGCCAACGCCGCCGCCTCAGCAGTCGCAGCGGCTGCGGTAATCGTCATCGCCAGGCTTTATGGCTACGGCGGCGCGATCGCTGGAACCGCCCTGGGTCAGGCGTTCGAATTTGCCGTCATGGGCGTGCTGCTGATGATGATCCTCGCGGCGCGGCGGCGGCGCTGATCGACGCCCCAGTGTAGCGCATGTCGATGTCGACCCCGACCAGCAGGATCACGAAACCGAAGATCGAATTGGCGTTGAAGTAGGTGCTTTCCATGAAGTTGTGCACCACGAACACCAGCGGGAAGAAGCCCAGATAGGCCAGATAGGGCAGCGCCCTGCCCTCAGCGCCTAGCGGATCGAGTACGGCCCTGCGCAGCAGGGCAAGGCCACGGCCCAGCCAGCGGAACAGCACCGCCAGGGCGCCGATCAGGCCAGGAACGCCGGTGGTGACCAGAAGATCGAGATAGCCGTTGTGGGATTCGTTGGTCGGCGCGTCCGGCTGGGCGAACCAGAGATCGGTCTGCAGGCTGGGCTGGACCTTGGGATCCACGTCCCAGAAGGAGCCGAACCCAACCCCACGCCATGGGTGCTGCCGAAACTGGTCGATGGTGAAGCGCCAGACGTCGGTGCGCTGGGTGAAGGTGATCTTTTCGGCCGGCGCCAGAGGATCTAGCCCCTGCGTCGCGCACCACGCCAGCCACATCAACGCCGCCGACGCGATCAGCGCGAGCGCCGACAACCCCACCCCCCAGAGAACCTCCGCGCGTCGCCTCAGCAGCGCCAGCAGCAGCGGCCCGACGAAGGCCGCCACGATCAGGATGGCGAGGCTGGTCTTGGACTTGCTGGCAATCAGCAGGATGAAGCTGGCGATGGTTATGGCCCCCCAGAACATCCGGCCCATCAGCCCTCGCTGTCCAAGGGTATAGGGCGCGCAGATCAGGCCTGTCAGCAGCATCACCGCGCCCAGGGTGTTCTTGTGGGTGTGGATGGCCGCCAGGCCGATATCGGTCATCGACGCCCCCGGCGCGATGATCCAGGAACCCAGATCGATCACAACGACGATCGCGCAGGCGCTCGCAAGCCCACTATGGAAGCGGCGTGGGTCCTTCAGGCCCAGCGACACCGCCACACAGATCAGCAGGTCCACCACATAGAGAAACAGCCGACGACTTGAGGCGTCCGGGTCGATCGCCCACCTCGTGGTGGCGACAAACCAGACGAACAGCAGGGCCAAAGGCCACAGCCGCCGCAGCGCGTCAGCCAGATCGCCTCGACGCCACCACAGCACCGGCGCCGAGAAGGCCAGCAACGCCAGCCAGATGAAACGATTGACCGGCGACATCACCGCCCCGCCGGTCAGGGGATCGAACACCGCGTCGTGCTGATAGGGCGTGCTGCCGATCAACACGTAGAGCAGGGTCGCTACCAGCAGGACCCAGGTCCAGGCGCCGATCCAGGCGTCGCGAACACGGGTGATGTGCGCGCGCTGTTCCGCCAGGGCCGTGTTCCAGCCGGCAAGACCGTGTGTTCGGCGTCCCGAGACCACCTCAGCCATCGGTTGTCGCCGCCTTCAGGCCCAGCCGGATGCGCACGATGTCGGCAAGGCACAGGCTCATGGCGAGCATGCCGCGCACCAGGTATCGCCGCCAGAGCCGCCCAGGCTCCTTCATCAGGCGATAGGCCCAGACCGTGCCGGAACGCTCCATCCAATCCGGCGCGGGGTCGGAACGGCCGGTCAGCACTGACAGCGACGAGCCGATGCAAAGGCCGATGCCGGTGGACCGGCCATCGGCGATGACACGCTGGCAAAACTGTTCCGACTGCGGCGGTCCCATGGCGATGAAGACGAACCGGGCGGGATGGGCGGCAACAAAGTCGATCGCCGCCCGCACCGCGTCGTCCTTGCGGATCATTCCCATGGGCGGCATGTGGTGCTGAAGGCGGGTAAAGCCGAACTGAGCCCGCAGGGCCTCGATAATCTCAGGCGTCGCGCCGATCACGGTGATCGGCTCATCCTTGACGATCCCGTTGCGAACCAACGCATCGACCACATAGGCGCCCGGCGCGAACTCCAGGTCGAGACCCGCAAGCCGGGCGGCCCGGCGCAGCACACGACTGTCGTTGGTGCTGATCCAGCAAGCGTCGCCAGCGTTGCGGAACTCTTCAATGTGACGCCGCAAATAGGCGTGCTCGGCATTGGGCGTGACAAAAGCCGTAAACGGCGCGGCGGCCAATCTCCCCTTAAGGGCATCGACAGTCTGCTCAACCGACAGGGGGGTGAACCTCAATCCAGCGAAACGGATTTCGGGGAAATCGATTTCTCCATTTGTTTTCAATTGATTAACCATGGATATTTTGGCGCAAGGCTTGCAGAATGATCGGGTGTGACGCCAACCAGCGTCAATTTTGGACGAGCGCCAAGATGACACACATTATCCTTTACGCCGGGTTCCCAGCGGGGGCCGCGTCATGAAGCTGAAGCTGGCCATTAAGCGCCTGATGGACGCGGCGCTTTCAGCGGCGCTGCTGATCCTGCTCGCCCCGGTGTTCGCGACGATCGCGATCCTGGTCAAGACGACCTCGCGCGGCCCGGCGCTGTTTCCCTGCGACTGGATCGGCAAGGATGGGCGGCCGTTCCGAGGCTACAAGTTCCGCAGCATGGTCACCGGCGCCGATGAGTTGGAAGCCTCGCTGCAGCATCAGAACGAGATGACCGGGCCAGCGTTCAAGTTGACCAACGACCCGCGCGTCACGCCGCTAGGCCGGGTGTTGCGCAAGTACAGCCTCGACGAACTGCCGCAGCTCTGGAGCGTGCTGAAGGGCGACCTCAGCCTGGTCGGCCCGCGCCCGCCCCGCACCCACGAATACGCCCGCTTTACCGACTTTCAACGCCAGAAGATGGCGGTCAAACCTGGCATCACCTGCCTGTGGCAGGTCGAGGGCCGGCACATGATCAGCGACTATGACGAGTGGGTCGAACGCGACCTGGACTACATCCGTCGTTGGACTCTGTGGCTCGACATCCAGATTCTGGCGCGTACCGCCCTGGTCGTCATCCGAGGGACGGGCGTATGAGCCGCGGCCCCAAGCACAGATCAATGGACGCCAGCGTTGTGATCCTGAGCTACGACCGGGTCCACCTGCTCGAGCGCACCCTCACCGCCTGCTTAGGCGACCGTACGGCCGATGGCCTCGCCTGGGAGATCATCGTTGTCGACAATCACCCCGACAAGCTGGCCGAACGCATGGTCTTGGCGCTGGCCCAGATCGCGCCCGCGCCGATCACCTACCTGTCCGACGCGCGCCGGAACGTCTCCATCGTTCGCAACCTGGGCATCGCCAAGGCGCGCGGCCGCTACGTGGCCTTCATCGACGATGACGAGGCGCCGGAAGCGGGCTGGCTGAGAGAGCTGGTCGCGACGCTGGACCGCACCGGCGCCGACGCCGCGTTCGGCCCCAAATATCCCGAGTTCGAAGGCGGCGCCGCGCCGGCGTGGGATCGCGAAGGCTGGCGCTACACCCTCGATATGCAGATGAGCCAGGACGAGCAGATTCATTTGTTCGGCCGGCTGCGCAAGAAGGGCAAGGGGCTGGGCAGCGGCAACGCCGCCTTCCGCGTCGCCACCTGCTTCGACACGCCCGAACCCTTCAACGTGGCCTTTGGCGACGGCAACGGCGAGGACACCCACCTGCTGTTCCGTCTGGCCCTGGCCGGCAAGCGCCTCGTCTGGGCTCCCAACGCCAAGGTCATCGAGTTCATCGAGAAGGACCGCGCCAAGCCCAGCTATATGATCACGCGGATGAAGCGCGGTTCGCAGCACTATGCCGCCTCGCGCATCGCCACCAGCGACCGCAAACGCTACATGCAGACTCGCGTAACCCTGCTGGGCCTGGCTCAGGTCGCCGTTCATGCCGGCCTCTATGTGGCCAGCGCCGAATGGCTGCGCCCGGGCCGCTTCGACCACCGTATCGGCATGGCCAAGGGCCTGGGCAAGCTGACTTGGCGCGCGCCGATCGGCTTCATCGACGAGAAGGCGGCGTGAGCGCCGCGGCCAACATCGATGTCACGGTGGCCATCGCCACCTATGACCGGCCGACCGGATTGGCTGAGACCCTGCGCTCTTGTCTCGCGCAAACCAACGCGCTCGGCCTGAGCATCGAGATCGTCGTGGTCGACAACCACCCCACCGGGAGCGGCCTCGCGGTCGTCGAAAGCTTCGCCGACGGCCCCGTCCCGATCCGCTACGTCACGGATCTGACCCGCAACATGTCCACCCTGCGCAATCGCGCCTTCGCCGAAGCGCGGGGCGAGATGGTCGCCATCATCGACGATGACGAAGTGGCCGCGGATGACTGGGTGGATCAATTGGTCGCAGCCCTGCGGGAGACCGGCGCCGCGATCGCTGTCGGACCCCGCCTCGCCCGCTTCGTCAGCGCCGCACCGAGCTATGACCCAACCGGCGCCTCCTTTGTTCGCGACCTGAAGCTGCCTGACCGGGCGCCCATTCACCTGACCGCTCCGTCGGGCAAGCCACGCTATGGGCTTGGAACCGGCAACTCATTGTTCCACATGATGAAATGCTTCTCAGACGGCGCGCCGCCGATGCGCGAAAGCTTTGGTGACGCCGGAGGAGAAGATGCAGAACTGATGGCCAGGCTGCACCGCAACGGCTGTGGCATTGTCTGGGCCGCGAAGGCATTCGTGACCGAAACCGTCGAGCCGCGGCGAACCAGCATAGACTATCGGCTGCTCCGCACGCGCCGCGAAACGCAACATTATGTCGCGATCTATCTCGATGGCGCACGTGATCCAATACCCGCTTGGGTCGTATTGATGCTCAAGGGCGCGGCGCAAGTCACGGCCGGACTGTTGCTGACGGTCTTCACGGGGGAATTCTTATCTAAGCGCCGTATTCGCGGCCGACTGCTGATGGAGCACGGCCTGGGCAAGCTCACCTGGCGCAGGCCGGTCGGTTACATCTCGGAAACAAAGTACCAAGCAAACTAGGTAACTGAAATTAACGCTGAATATTTACTTAAATAACACCGCCGGATGTCTCTAAAATGGTTCGAAAGTAATATTTTCAACACCGTTTTGAGTCATCCTCAACACAACAACGACTATAACAAAACACTGTGGGTCATGGACAAGATCAACTTCTCCAATGAGGCGAAAGCCTCGAGCAAATATTCGCCAGTTTGGGGAATCAAACTGTTCGGCGACGGCGCCAGCCTCGATGAATTCGGTCGCTTGCAGGCTGAAGGCCGCGTCACCGGCTTCACCACAAACCCGACCTTGATGCACAAGGCGCGCATCGAGAACTACGAGAAATTCGCCCGTGAGTTGATCGAACTCGTGCCGAGCATGCCAATCTCCTTCGAAGTCTTCTCCGACGAGTTCGATGAGATGCGGCGCCAAGCGCTGAAGATCGCCAGTTGGGGTCCCAACGTCTATGTGAAGGTTCCGATCACCAACACCCAACGCATCAGCAGCCTGCCGCTGATCAGCGAGCTGTCGCGCGACGGGGTGAAGCTGAACGTCACCGCCATCCTGACCCTGGAGCAGGTGGCAGGCACGGTCGACGCCCTCGACGACCATACGCCCGGCATCGTCTCGGTGTTCGCCGGCCGCATCGCCGACACCGGAGTCGACCCGATGCCGATCATGCGCGCGACGGTGGCCATCGCCGCCCGCAAGCCTCTGGCCGAAGTGCTGTGGGCCAGCCCGCGCGAGGTGCTGAACATCTATCAGGCGCGCGACTGCGGCTGCCACATCATCACCGCCACGGCGGACATCCTGAACAAGCTCGACATGTCGGGGAAGAACCTGGACGACCTCTCGCAAGAGACCGTCGCCATGTTTCGTCGCGACGCTGTCGCGGCCGGCTTCCAGCTGTAGGACGGACGGATCGGTCGATGGACAAAGCGCTGCTTCTCGCGGCCGGGCTTGGCAGTCGTATCCGCTCCGTAGCGGGCGACCTGCCCAAGCCGCTGATGCCCTTCGCCGGCGCGCCGGTGCTGGCGCATAACCTGCGCTGGCTGGCGCGGGGCGCCGTGCGGCAGGTGTGGATCAATCTGCACTATGGTGCGGATCAGATTCGCGCGGCCATCGGCGATGGCGCGAACTATGGCCTGTCGATCCACTACGTCTACGAGCCTGAGTTGCTCGGCACCGCCGGAGCGTTGGCGAACATCGCCGACGTGGTGAGCGAACCGATGCTGCTGGTCTATGGCGACAGCCTGGTCCGCTGCGACCTCGAAGTGCTTGAAGACGCTCATCGCTCTTCCCGCGCCGAGGCCACGGTCGCCCTTTTCGACCGCGATCGCCATCCGCATACCGGCATCGCCGGCGGGCGGGTGCGGATCGATAACACCGGCCGGATCACCGCCTTTGTCGAGGGCGCCGGGTCGGCGTCCGGTCTGGTGAACGCCGGCGTCTATGCCGTCGAGCCGTCCATTCTCGATCTGATTCCGGGGGGCCGGCTTGTGGATTTCGGCCGCGACGTCTTTCCCGCCATGCTCAGCCAAGGCCGAGCCCTGCAAGGCTGGGTGATGGAAGATGCGGCCTATTGCCTTGGCCTCGACACCCCGGAAAGCCACGCGGAAGGCCTGCGCCTTTTGGAAACCGGACAGGTGGCGCCATGAACCGCGCCGTCTTCCTCGATCGTGACGGCGTGCTGAACAAGATCGTTTGGCGCGACGGCAAGGCCGCCTCCCCGCGCAGCGTCGAGGAACTCGTCATCGAGCCAGAGGCGCCAGCCGCCCTCGCCGCGTTGCGGGCCGCGGGCTTCAAGCTGTTTGTGGTCACCAACCAGCCGGACGTCCGACGGGGCCTGATGGCCAAGGCCGTCCTGGACGACATCCATCGGACACTTCGCGACACCCTTCATGTCGACGACGTCGCGGTGTGCGAACACGACAACGCGGACGACTGCGCCTGCCGCAAGCCACGTCCCGGCATGCTGCTCGATCTTGCCCGGCGCCACGGCCTCGACCTGTCCGCCTCCATCATGGTCGGCGATCAGGATCGCGACATCGCCTGCGGCCACGCCGCCGGCTGCGCCACCGTACTGCTGGCCCGCCCGTACAATTCCGGCATGGGCGCCGACCACGTGGTCGAAACCCTCTTCCAAGCGACGAGCGTCATCATGGACGCCGCGCCGATCCCCCTCTCCGCAAGACACTGAAAGATCGCGCCATGTTCTCTGATCACTTTTTCGACGCCGCCACCCGCGCCCTCGCCGCCATCGACCGCAACGCCGTTGAAGCGATGGCGGTTAAGCTCGCCGAGGTGCGCGAGCGCGGCGGACGGCTGTTCCTGATCGGGGTTGGCGGCAGCGCCGGCCACGCCAGCCACGCCACCAACGACTTCCGCAAAATCTGCGGTTTCGAAGCCTATTGCCCCACCGACAACGTCTCCGAGCTCACCGCTCGCATCAACGATGAGGGCTGGGAAGGCACATTCTCCACCTGGCTGCAGTCCAGCCGCCTGAAGGCCGAAGACGGGCTGCTGATTTTTTCCGTGGGCGGCGGCAGCATTGATCCGCCCGTCAGCGCCAACATCGTCCGCGCGCTTGAGCTGGCCAAGGCGCGCGGCGCCATGGTCACCGGCATCGTCGGCCGCGATGGCGGCTATACCGCCAAGGTCGCCGACGCCTGCGTCATCGTCCCCACCGTGGACGGCGAGTTGATCACCCCTATCGTCGAAGGCCTGGCCGCCGTGGTCTGGCACCTTCTGGTCTCCCACCCGGCGCTGGCGATGAGCAAGGGCCACTGGGAGCAGATCACCCGTCAAGCGGCGGAATAGACATGATCTCCACCCGCGCGCCCCTGCGCGTCACCCTGGGGGGCGGCGGCACGGATCTGCAGAGCTATTACGGCGAACGCGGCGGCTTCATCTTCGCCATGGCGCTGGACAAATACATCCACGTCACCGCACACCGCCCAGCGTTCCAGACCTCCGTCGTGCTGCACGGGCCCAACCCGGAAGTGGCCGACAGCGCCTGGGACGTTCAGCACGAACTGATGCGGGCCGCCTTGCTCAACCACGGTCTGCAAGACCGGTTCGAGGCCGCCTCGATCGGCGATATCGTCGGTGGGACGGGGCTGGGCTCGTCGAGTTGCTTCCTGGTCAGCTTTCTGGCCGCCCTGCACGCCCTGAACGGCGATATCCCGGACCGTCAGGCCCTGGCCGAGGAGGCCTGCAAGCTGGAGATCGATGTCCTCGCCAAGGGCATCGGCAAGCAGGACCAGTACATGGCCGCGTTCGGCGGACTGACCACCCTGGACATCGCGCCGGATGGCCGCGTCAGTGTCGGAAAGATCCTGCTGCCCGCCGATTTGGAACAGGCCTTCATCGACCAGACCCACATCTATTACACCGGCCTTCGCCGTGACGCCTCGATAATCCTGACCGAGCAGAACAAGGCGATGTCGGGCAATAACGCCGCGCGCCACGATCAGGTCGCCGAGAGCCTAGGCGCCATCAAGGAGCTCGGCTATCGAATCCGGGACGCCTGGATCGCTGGCGACCTGGATGGCTGGGGCCGCATGCTGCACGAACACTGGCTGAGCAAGAAGCGCCTGTCGGCCAAGATCAGCTGGCCAGCCATCGATGAGCTTTATGACCATGTCCGCGCCGAACATGGCGTACTCGGCGGCAAGGTGATCGGCGCCGGCGGCGGCGGCTTTCTGATGCTGTTCAAACCCGGCGACGGCGCCGAGCTCGAGGCCTATATGGCCGACCATCACATGCCGCGTCTACGCTACGGAGTCGACCGCTTGGGCGTACAGGTTCTGCTCCGCGGCTCCGCTTGATGGAGCTTCAGGAGCATCTCACCGACTTCGGTAATGCGCTGGTGGCCAGCGCCGCCGCCCTGGTGATGCTGACCTGGCTATGGAGCCGACTGGGCTGGGTTTCAGCGCTGGCCTTCCTGATCTGCCTGCTTGGCGTGATTGGCAGCGTAGTCGGCCTGAAACTGATCGCCTACGACCTCCTGCCGCCGGTCAATCAAACCTCCATTCTGGCCCTGTCCGAGGGTGCGCCAAGCGGGCACACCGCTTTCGCCACCATCGTCTACGGCAGCCTTGCAGCCATCCTGGCCGTGGTTGACGGCCGGCGCCGCGCCTGGGTGGCGGCCACCGTCTGCGTCGGGGTGATTTTAGCCGTGGCCGTCACCCGCGTGACCCTCGACCGACATACGGCCGGCGACGTGGTCGCGGGCCTGCTGGTCGCCGGAATTGGGGTCGGCGTGTTCGCGCGCGCCTTGGCCCTACAGGTCAAGGACCGACCGCTGGGGGCGATGGGCGTGTTCTTGACCATGGCCGTGGTCACCGTTGGGCTCCTGGCCGCTGGCGTCAGGTTCACCGCGCTCGCGTTTCTCTAGGTCGAGGCCCGGCTTCGGGGCTCGTCGACCAAGGCGACAAGTTCGGTCAGCGCTGTCGCCCGGCTCTCGGCCCTCGCCAACCCATGATCCACGCCTGGCGCGACGGTGACGGACATGCCTGACAGCCTCGCCATGCGCGCACCCTTGGGGCCGAAGTAGGTCTCGACCTCGTCCAGCGAGGCGTCGTCAATCCCGACCAGAATCCTGACCTTCACCCCCCGCGCCGACGCCGCCGCGATCTGGTCTTGGAAGGCCTTGGTCGAGTCGTCGCGCCGGGCCGCCAGTCGCCCCATCACGCGGCCAATCAGGGTCTTGAGCACCGAGGCCACATGAATGTCGCCGGTCGCAAGCCGCTTCCAGGTCGCCAGGCTGGCCAGGCCGCCCACATAGAAGGCGGTCGCCCGTCCCTGATCGCGCTTGCCGATCGCCAGCGAGTGGCCCTCGCGCCAGACCAGTTTCACCGGGCTCACCGCCAACACCTTGGTCACGCCAACGTCCGCGATGGCCGCCTGCAGTGCATGGTGTCCGCCCGCGCAGACGCCGGCTAGCGCCAGATCGTTAAAGCCCTTTGCCGCCATCAATGTCATGGCCGCGCGAACGTCTGCCGTGCGCGAAACCTCATAGATGTGGCGACGTCCGTCGGCCGGATCGGCGCTGTCGCCGACGCCCGGAAAATCGAACCGCAGTGAAGCAATGCCGTCGGCCGCGAGCGAGCGAGCGGTCACAGCCGCGAACCGGCCGATGCCCGCCCGGGGGTCGCCCCCGGTATTCAGGAAGATGACCGCCGCACGAGCGGCATTCGGCGCGATGGGTTGGGTCAGAATGCCCCACAAGCCATTCCCGAACGCCACAGGCGCCTCCATTGCGCCGACCGGCGCCAAGCTGGCGATCGGCGGGACCGGGCTGGCGAAGGCGTCCGCATCTTGGTCGATCGGGAAGGCCGTCCTTATCCAATGGACCGCCTGGGCGAAGGCTTCTTCCGGGGCCTGATTACTATGCGCGTCCTCAAACAGCGGATCGTAGCCAGCGAAATCCTGCGCGCTGAGCTTCACGCCCAGCTCATCAATGCGCGACCCCAAGGCCGCGACATTCTCATTTTGCGCAAAAAGTAGCGTCGGAACCGCCGGCCAGGCGACAGACCTCACATCCATCGCGGAGAGCGCCTTCACGGTCGATGGCGAAAGAGTCAGTCCATCGGCCTCGAGACCGCCAGCCTGTTCCGCCCGCGCCGACGTCGTCCCGCTCATGGCGCCGGACAGGCGCAGCTCCCGCAGCCAGGCCTTGCCAGACACCACCGGGGCAAACAGCATCAGGCCGTCAACGCCGGCATCTGTTGCGGCCAGGGCCGCGAGGCTGGCGCCAAGCCGGACGCCGCCCAGTACGGTGCGCGCCACGCCAGTCAGGCTTTTCAGGTGTTCCGCGGCCGCGGTCACGCCTGCGATCCAAGCCGTAAACGCGTCGCCGTTGTCCACCAGATCGAGAGAGTCGCCCTGGCCCAGGTGATCGTAGCGGAGGGCTGGATAGCCCGCTCGCGCCAGCCGATCGGCCAGCAGCCGCATGGGCCGATGGACACACCGCGCGTCCCGGCCCAAGGGCGAGACCAACACCACCCCGGCCGCGCCGTCGGACAACATCGCCGGCTGGTGCAGCCAGCCAAACCGACCACCGAACGAGACGGGAGTCATGGTCACGCCGACGCCGGCGGGCTCATGATCCGCTACGTGCGGCGCGACAATTCGGGACAGCGGAGCGGACATGCGCTGGTAAATGAAAGATTTACGCCAAAACGGCTCGTAACCGTCTGTCACACAAAATGGGTTAGGGCCAGAGCGCACCCCGGACGCGTGTAGGCCAATCGCCGGGATCGAGCCCGTGATGCCGTAACAGCGCCAAAGTCAGGCGTTCCAGCCCAAAAGCCACGCATCCACTGTGCGCGGCGGCGCCATCTGGGGTCGAAACGCCCCAAAGGCCGCCGAAATGATCCTGGTGATAGTTGAAGCTCAGACAGGCGGTGGGCTCGGTGTTTTCATTGACGGGGATCAGCAGTTCGAACTTCAGCTGCTGACCACGCTGAATGTCGGCCTGCAGCTTGCCGGGCCGGCCAAAAAAGGGATCGTTCGCGACGTCGATCGTGTGTGGCAGACCCAGATCGTCGATCAGGCCCACAGCTCGCTCCATCCAGTCCGAGCGGAAAGCTTCGACCTGGGCGGGCGTTCCCACCCGGACATATTCGCGCATGCGAAAGAGCTGCATCCGCGTCGGCTCGACCGACGGTTCGTGACGGAAGCACCAAGACAGCACATCCACCAGCGCACCCTGGTCCGGCAGACCACCCCGCGCCGCCAGCATGGGATAGACTTCGTAGCAGGCGGCCGGGGTCAGAACGACATCGCTGGCGACCTGGCCGCTCGTCCAGTCTTCGCCGGCATCCATGTGTCGCAGCAGATCCCGATGCGCGCGCTCGTCGCCGCAGAAGCAATGGATGGTTCCGGCGAGCTGCGGAAAGCCCTTCATATAGCCGCTGTGTTCGAAGTGCCGACGGACCATGACCGGCGGAAACCTTACCCGCTCGGCGCCATCGTTCGCGCCGGCTCGGGTCGCCAGGGCGTCTAGTCCATCGAGAATCTGTTCGAACACCGCGCCGCGTCCGTAGACGCCGTCGACTCCCATCGGAATCAGCACGCCGGCCTGAAACAGCCGACCCAGAAAATCCGGCGAATCGTCCATAAACTCTACTCTAAGCCGAGTAGAGGCTTCTGGGCCAATAGCAGACGCGCAGCGCTTTCGCGCATACGGCTGTTGGCGATCATCAACGGCGCCGAATGCAGATCACGCAGATGCCGCGATACGCTGAAAGGTCCCTTGCGGGCGAAGCCGGCGAAGCCGCACACGGCCATCGCCTGCTGAGTCACCGCCAGGCAGACCTCGGAGACGCCGGTCTTCAAACCATTGTCGGCGGCCGCGCTGGCAAAGTTGGGCGCGGTGGGCGTCTGCCAGTCGAAGGTGGCGATCGCTGTCTTGATGCGAGCTTCGGCCAGCTGCAGTTGCTCGACAGCTTCGGCCAGGACAAGCGCGCCCTGTGGCAGCGAGCCGTCGGCGGCCGGCGGCTTCTTGCGCAGAAAGGCCCTGGCGCGCGCCACCGCGTCGCCGGCGATGCCGGTCCAGACGGCGCTCCAGAGAATGTGCGAAACCGGCACCATGGTGCTGGCGGCGATGTCGGCGAATGGGGTGGCGAAGATCTGCTCCACGCCTCCCTTGCCGGTCAGGATGAAGGCGCCGGTTCCGGTGCCGCGCATGCCCATCGCGTCCCACTCGTTCTGGGGCTCCAGGGTGAAATGCTTGCGCTCGAGCACGGCCAGCACCTGGTCGCCGGAAGCTGCCTCGGGGTGGGCCCGGGCTGTCACCAGGATGGCGTCCGCAGCCTTGGCGTAGGAAATGGCGCTCGCGCGCTTGACCACGCTGAACCGGCTCCTGTGCCGCTCGATGGCGCAACTGCTGGTTCGCATCGCACCGCCGATCTCCGCCTCCGAGGTCGAGGAGGCCAGCAAAAGCTGGTCGCGCGCCACGCGGCGCATGAAGGCTGTGTGCCAAGGCGCGCCCAGCGCATGCCGCGCCAGACAGGCGACCTGGATGTGGTGCATCGCCAGGATCATGCCGGAGGTGCTGCAGGCCGCGCCCAGGGTTTGGCAATCCGCGGCGACCCGCGCCAAGGAGGCCTCCTGGCCGCCACAGCTCTTGGGTATGAAGGCGCCAAGCATGCCGAAATCTCTGAGCGCCCAGAAACTCTCGGCTGGAAAGCGGCCGTCGTGGTCGACATCCGCAGCCGCGTCGCGCGCCGCCTTCAGCACCTCCTCCGGCATCGAGGGTGGAACGACTTCGACAATGTGAGGCGTTGGAACGGTGTTGAGCTCGCTCATGCCGACGCCCTGGCGCTGTCGACGACGTCGATGATCGAACGAATGCTGGCGAAGGTGGCGCGATTCAGGCGGTCTTCGGGAAACTCGAAATCGAACCGCTCCTCAATGGCCAGCATGACATTGATCACGGCCTGGCTGTCGAGGCCCGCCTCGAACAGGTCAGCATCCACGGCGACATCGGAGGGCGCGCGCTTGAGCCGGCCATGGGTCGTCAGGATTTCGCGGATCGCCTCCTCGGTCCCCTGCTGGCCCATCTCAGTCGTCCTCCAAGTGAAGGCGAAAAATTAGCGCGGCGGGCTTCCGATTCATTTAACGGACGCCGACAGGTGGTGTTCAGACGGCTTTATGCCCCGCAGGCGACCGCATAAGCCCCGTCTTGGCTAAGGCAAAGGCGGCGGCTCGTCGCAAGCTTTGCCTTGGGCGGAGCAAACGCGCGCCGCGGCGCTTGACCCCAGGCTGTTCCAGCGGCACTGACGCTGATCCCAACATCCCAGGCAAGGGGCCTCCCCCATGAAGCGAGCCGCGATCGTATCCCCCATCCGCACAGGCGTCGGCAAGTTCCAGGGCGGCCTGGCGAGCCTGCCCGCCGGCGAACTTGGCGCGGTCATCATCAGGGCCCTGGTCGAGCGCACCAAGATCGATCCGGAAAGGATCGACGATGTGATCTTCGCCCAAGGCTACGCCAGCGGCGAGGCGCCCTGCATCGCCCGTTGGTCGGCGCTGGCGGCGGACCTGCCGATCACCGTCCCCGGCTACCAGCTGGATCGCCGCTGCGGCTCGGGCCTGCAGGCGGTGGTGGACGCGGCGATGATGGTCCAGACCGGCGCGGCGGACGTGGTCATCGCCGGCGGCGTCGAGAGCATGAGCAACGTCGAATACTATTCCAACGACATGCGGAACGGCGCTCGCACGGGTTCGGTGACCATGCATGACCGGCTCGCGCGTGGCCGGGTGATGTCGCAGCCGATCTCTCGCTTCGGCGCCATCTCCGGCATGATCGAGACCGCCGACAACCTCGCCCGCGACTACCAGATCAGCCGCGAGGCCTGCGACGAATACGCCGCCGAGAGCCATAAGCGCGCCGCCGCGGCCTGGGCGGCCGGCAAGTTCGACGACGAAGTCGTACCTGTCTCGGTGGCGCAGAAGCGTGGCGATCCGATCGTGTTCGCCAAGGATGAGGGCGTGCGCCCGGACGCAACCGCCGAAAGCCTCGGCGCGCTCAAGCCTATTGAAAAGGGTGGCGTGGTCACCGCCGGCAACGCCAGCCAGCAGAACGACGCGGCCGCCGCCTGCCTGGTCGTGTCCGAAGACAAGCTGGCCGAGCTGGGCCTGGAGCCCATGGGCTGGTTCGTCGGCTGGGCGGCGGCGGGCTGCGAGCCATCGCGCATGGGCATCGGCCCGGTGCCGGCGGTGGCGCGGCTGTTCTCACGGCTGGGCCTGAGCTGGGACGACATCGATCTGGTCGAGCTCAACGAAGCCTTCGCGCCGCAGGTCTTGGCGGTGCTGAAGGGCTGGGGCTGGGACGAGAGGGACAAGCTGAACGTCAACGGTTCGGGTATTTCGCTGGGCCACCCCATCGGCGCCACCGGCGGCCGCATCCTGGCCAATCTGCTGCGCGAGTTGAAGCGGCGGGATGGCAAGTACGGTCTGGAGACCATGTGCATCGGCGGCGGCCAGGGCATCGCCGCGATCTTCGAAGCGGCCTAGGCGCGCGATGGCCATAAGCCGCATCGACCATGTCAACATCGGCACCCATAGGCTGGTCGAAACCCGCGCCTTCTTCCGCGATGTGCTGGGGCTGACCGAAGGCTGGCGGCCGAACTTCCCGTTCGGGGGCGCCTGGCTCTATGCAGGCGATAAGGCGGTGGTGCATCTGGTGGAGCTGGCCGAGCCCAGAGGCCCGTCAGCTGACGCGGCGCTGGACCATTTCGCCTTCGCCATCGACGACTATGACGGCGTGGTCGCGCGGCTTCGGGCCGCGGAGGTCACCTTCCGATCGGTCGACATCCCGGACACGCCGATCCGGCAGATCTTTATCCGCGATCTCAACGGCGTGAACATCGAGCTGAACTATCGCGGTGAGGCGGCCTGAAGCGCCAGCCCTCGCCTATTGCGGGGGCACGGTCACCGTATAGGTACGCTTGCGAATACGGTCGTAGGCCGGCAGGCAGACCGCGCGGATATGGGCGAAATCCATTGAGGTCGGCGCGATGAAGTCGCTGCGCTTGATCAACGGCGCGTCCTTGGTGACCTCGCCGGTCAGGCCGTTGCCCAGATAGCGTGTCAGGTAGATGCGATACTGCTGCTGCTTTTCGCAGTCGAACTGAGTCACCTGATAGGCCGAACGCCAGGTGAGGTCGGTGTCGGCGATATTCTCCGACTCGATGGTCGCCGTGATCAGCATGCTGTTTTTGGAGTCGACGTCCTCGTGCTCGACCCAGAAGGCCTCGCCGCCATTGATGTAGACCTGTTTGCCGCGCGAGGCGGGCAGGTTCTGCGCCAGCCAGGCGGCGATGGCTTCGCGCGGCGCATCGGGCGCGAGCAAGGCAGGCGGCGCGGCCTGGGCGACGCCAACGGGCGGCCGGGGCTGGGCGCCAGCCGTTCCCGCACACACGATCGCCGCGACCAGCGCGAAGGACTTGATCCCCTTCATCGGTTCAGACTCATCAGGCTATTCCCCAGGGCCGCAAAGATCGATCTTCGCGACTCGCCTCAGCGGATGATGAGAAAGGTTCCTGAAAGCGTCAATGTGGGGGCAAGGGGCCGGCGGGGCCGCTTTGCGATTCGGCCTGAGCCCTGGCGCCAGGCGTGAAGGGCTGGAGCACATAGATCTGCAGGCTCTCAAGGCGGAAACGCACCTTTTCGCCCACGGTCACGCCGGTCAGCAGCGCGGACTTCGCCACCTCGAACGGCTTTGAACCAGCGGGCCAATCGAGGGCGTCGACAGGCTGATAGGCTATGGTGACCCGATCGGTAGCCGGATCGATCGACTGCACGACGCCGACGATATCGATCTGATCGGGGGGAACAACCTTCGCAGCAGGCGGACCGCCGCCGCCGCCGGGGGGCGAGCCGCTCGATGGCTGGCCACCGCCGCCACCGCCGCCTCTACCGCCGCCATGGCCACCGCCGAACTGGGCGTTGGCGGCCGAAGCGGTCAGGAGGCAAAGCGCAAGGGTGAGGCAGGCTGTTTGAATTTTCATGGGCGACCAGCGGGTTACTGCGGCAATTAGACACCCTCATGGCGATGACGTCACGGAATGAAATCTTGCGATGTGCAATAGTTCGGCTGGCGGCCAGGTCCTTAAGCCTGTCGGCGCAGACCGGTCATCACGACATCGATCAGGCGAAGCGTTCGCCCTTCCCAGCCTGGGTTGGATGAGCCGAAGGCCAGGCCCGACAAGGCCTGCATCATATCCTCCGGCTCGACATCGGGGCGGATGTCCCCCGACGCGACCGCCTTGTCGATCAGCAGGGTGACGGCGTCACGCATCATCAGTCCCGACCGCTCGTAGAGCGCCGACGTTCCGCCGCTCATGGACGCCAGCGCCGGGGCGATCACCCGCTTGGTCGCCATATAGTCCACAAACAACTTCAGCCAGTCGTGCAAGGCGTCGATCGGGCGGCGAGCGTTCAAGAGACTCTGAGCGGCTTCGGCCAGCTGCCCGATCTCGCGTCGATACACTGCCTCGACGATCGCCTCGCGGGTTGGAAAGTGACGATAGAGGGTGCCGATGCCGACCCCGGCCCGCCGCGCGATCTCTTCCAGACTGACGTCCGGCCCCACCTCGGTGAAGGCCTGCTTGGCCGCGTCGATCAACCGCTCCTGGTTGCGCAAGGCGTCAGCGCGCGGCTTGCGCGTCTCGAGTTTCGCCGTCATCGCACGAGCGCCCTTGATAAGCGGAGGAGCCCTCCGTATATAATCGGAGCCATCCTCCGCTTATAACGCACCGACGACGGCTCCGCAATCGAACGGCGGATGAGCCCACAACCCTCCCGAGGAGATACCCATGACCGGACCTTTTGGCGCCAAAAGCACGACCGACGACGTCCTTGAAGGCGTCAACCTCGCTGGAAAGCGAATCCTGGTGACCGGCGCGTCCGCCGGGCTTGGCGTGGAGACCGCGCGCACCCTCGCCGCCCACGGCGCGCAGGTCGTCGGCGCGGCGCGCAACCTCGACAAGGCGCGGACGGCCACCGAGGCCGTGCGCGCCGGGGCGGCCAATGGCGGCGGACTGGAGCTGGTGGAGCTGGACCTGGCCAACCTCGCCAGCGTTCGCGCCTGCGCCGACGCCCTGCTGGCGGACGGCCGCGGCTTCGACCTGGTCATCGCCAACGCCGGAGTCATGGCCTGCCCGAAAAGTCAGACCGCCGATGGTTTCGAAACCCAATTCGGCACCAACCACCTGGGCCACTTCGTCCTGATCAACCGCATCTCTTCGCTGTTCAAGCCGGGCTCGCGGCTGGTGAACCTGTCATCGTCCGGCCACCGCTTCTCCGACGTCGATCTGGAAGATCCCAACTTCGACCACACGCCTTACGAGGAGTTCGTCGCCTACGGCCGCTCCAAGACCGCCAACATCCTGTTCGCGGTCGAGTTCGACCGGCGCCACAAGGACCAGGGCATACGGGCGACCGCTGTCCATCCCGGCGGCATCCAGACTGAACTGGGCCGCTATATGACTCCGGAGATCAGACAGCGGATGATCGAACAGATCAACGCCACCAACACCAGCCAGGGTCTTCCGGCCTTCGAATGGAAGACCATCCCGCAAGGCGCGGCCACCTCGGTCTGGGCCGGTGTTGTCGCGCCGGCTGAAGAGGTCGCCGCCCAGTTCTGCGAGGACTGCCATGTCGCCGAGGTCGTCGACGGCGGCGGCATACTCAGCGTCCGCGGCGGCGTACGCAGCTATGCGCTCGACGCGGAACACGCCAAGGCGCTGTGGGCCAAGAGCGAGCAAATGGTCGGCGAAACCTTCTGATCGCCGCTAAGTCGCCGCCGAGTCGGCCAGGACCTTCCTGGCCGACTCGATGGCGGCGAGCTTGGCGTTGAACGGGGCCCAGTCGTCACGGTCGGCGATGGCGGACCAAAGCACCTCGATCTCGTCATAGAGCAGCTCGACCGGTTCCGGCGCTTGGAAATACGCGTTAGTGAGACGGTCCGGGCGATCGGCCTCGCGGCCGGCAAGCAGACCGCGGAAAGTAAGAAATTCCTCTGAGCCATAGAGATCGGCGCGCGGGCCTTGCAGGGCTCGGTCTTCCGACGCCAAACCGCCAAACCAGTCGAAGAAAAAGGGTTCCCACCGCATCCGGTCGCCGCCCGTCGACAGGGCCTTGAAGGCGGTGTTGACCAGGGCGATGTCGGCTTGAGTTGTCGTGGGCGTAAGGCCCAGGCGGCGGATCATCGCGGCGATCAGTGCGTCGCGATAGGCCGGCGAAAACCCGTTCAACGCCTCGACCAGCGGGTCGCCTTCGCTGACCAACGTCAGGCAGGTCGCCAGCTGGCGCAGGTTCCAGAACATGGTCTCCGGCTGCCGACCGAAGGCATAGAGACCGGTTTGATCGAAATAGGCGGCGGTGAAGTTTGGGTCGTTGCGCGGCAGGAACCGATACGGCCCGTAGTCGAAGCTCTCGCCGGTGATGTTCATATTGTCGGTGTTCAACACCCCGTGCACGAACCCCGCCGCCATCCAGCGGGCCGTCAATGTGGCCGAGGCGCTGACCACCGCGCGCAGCAAGGCCGCTGGCCGCGCGCCAGCATCCTCGCCCGCCAGATCGGGGTAGTAGTTTTCGATCACGTGATCGACCAGGCGGGTGATGTTGTCCGGCCGCTCCTCGAAGGCATGGCGCTGGAAGGTTCCGAACCGGATGTGGCTATGCGACAGCCGCGTCAGGACCGCGCCCCGCGTCGGGCTGGGCTCGTCATTGCGCTCCAGCGCCTCGCCGGTTTCGACCAGAGAGAAGGCGCGGGAGCTCGGCACGCCCAGGGCTTCCAGCATGGCCGCCGCCAGCACTTCGCGAACTCCGCCTTTGAGCGTCAGCCGGCCATCGGCTGTGCGCGACCAGGGGGTCTGGCCAGACCCCTTGGTGGCGAGATCGAGCAGGCGGCCGGTCTCCGCTTCTCGCAGTTGCGCGAACAGGAAGCCGCGGCCATCGCCGAGGTCGGGATTGTAGGTCTGAAACTGATGGCCGTGGTAACGCATGGCCAGCGGCTGTGGCTGGTTGCCTGGCAGGGCCTCAAAACGGGCGAGGGCGGCAAGCCATTCGGCGTCGCTCAGCGTATCGAGCCCCACCGTCGCCGCGGCGCGCTGGTTGCGGAAGCGCAGGACCTGTTCGGGAAAGTTCGCCGGCCGCACTGGGTCGGCGAACTCGGCGCCCAGGGCCATGAACTTCGGGTCGGGGTGGTAGGCGGGGGCGACGGGCATTGGTTTCAGACTATCACCGGTTCGGCCCGACCCTAGCCTGCTTCATCAAGGCCTCGACAGTTTGTTCGCCCGTCCAGACGGCGGCATTCCAACCCAAGGCTTTCGCGGCGTCCACGTTGGCGACCTTGTCGTCGATGAAGAAGAGCTCTTCAGGCGCAAAGCCGCACCGCGTCACCACGGTGTTGAAGAACTCGTCCGCCGGCTTGGCCCAGCCGAGATCGGCCGCGTAGTGGATGGCGTCGAAGTGGTGCTTCAGCCCTAGCCGCGTCCAGAGATAGTCCGCGCGTTCATGCTCCTGCACCGTCGCCAGATGCGCCTTTAGCCCTGTCGCTCTTAGGCTGTCTATCTGCGCCAGCAGGCCAAGGTCCAGGTGGGCATCCTGTTCGAACCAGTAGGCGATCAGCGTTTCGGTCTGCAGATGCGGCGCGATCTCGGCGAGCACCGGCGTCAACCGGTCCCGAAGAGCCGCTCGGCCATGGACGATGTCGTCGAAGTGAGCCGCGAAGAAGGCCTCCTGCAACCGCGACGGCGCCAGGCCCAGGTCGCGCTCCAGATGCGTCGACCAGCCATGCGGTTCCGGCGACGTCACCACCACCCCATCCACATCCACCATCAGCACCTTGATCGGCATCGTTCGCGCGCTCCAATCATCCCACCTCATCGGCGACCCCGATGCGCGGATCAAGCCGCCAGCTATGCGGGCTTGTAATTAGCATAATTCCTAATTAGCCTTCAGCCTCATGAACGCCCTCTTCAAGGCCCTGTCCCATCCGGTCCGCCGCAAGATTCTCATCATGCTGCGGGATGGTCCGCGATCTTCGGGCGACATCGCCGCTGCCTTCGACATGGCCTGGCCCAGCATCACCGCCCATCTGGCCGCGCTGAAGGAGGCTGGCCTGGTCGAAGCGGAGCGCAGCGGCACCTCCATCCGCTATCGGCTGGTGATATCGGCGGCGGAAGAAGCGGCGGCGTTTCTGATGGATCTGATGGGAACAGGCGAAGCCACGGCCGCGCCGGTCAAGAAAGGGAAGGCGTCAACATGATTGAAACCCGCAAGCGCGCGCCGCTCGACCTGAGCGACCTGGCCGCCCTGGCCCTGGTGGCGGTTCAGGCGGCGATGGCCGTCTACATCTACCAGTTCGGCCCGGCCGGCCCCATCGCCGTCCATTTCGACCTGCAAGGCCATCCGAATGGCTGGGCTGATCGTCATGCGGTCGCGATCGGAATAGAGGTGTTGGCAGGCATAACGGCCGCGATCAATCTGATGCTTCGGATCGGGGTGTCCCGCCAACCGGGCTTTGTGGAGGCCAAGCGCACCTTTGCTCTGACGCAGGCCGTGATGTTGGCGACCGCAGCCATGTTCACCACCCTCCTCGTCTCGCTGGCGCTGGCGAACGGACAGGGGATCAGCCTGCTGAGGCTGCCGCTGAGCCTGGTCTGGTTGATCTTCATCATCGTCGGCGCCTTCGTCGGCAAGGTTGCGCCGAATCCCTTTCTCGGGGTGCGGGTCTATTGGACCCTGCACAGCCGGCTGGCGTGGGATAAGGCCAACCGGCTTGCCGGGCGGATCTTCTTCTTCGGCGGCCTGATCGGGCTATTGGCGATGCCCTTCGTCGATCTGAGCCGGGGAATAACGGTCTTCCTCGCGGAGTTGCTCGTGCTCATTGGCGGCGGCGGCGCCCTCGCCATCTTCGAAAGCTGGCGTGTCTGGCGTGATGATCCGGAACGCATTCCGTGAAAATACAGTCGTTGGCGACGCCCTAAATGAAAAGGGGCCGCTTTCGCGGCCCCTTCCCGTCTCATTCCGAAATCGGCTTGGCTTATTCAGCCGCCTGCTTGGGGGTGTAGCCAAGCACGGCCTTGATTTCGAGGTATTCAGTGAAGCCGTGGTCGCCCCACTCGCGGCCGTTGCCGCTCATCTTGTAGCCACCGAACGGAGCGTTCATGTCGCCGCCGCCGCCGTTGAGCGAGACTTGGCCGGCGCGGAGTTGCGAGGCCACTTCACGCACCTTGGCCATGTCCGTGCCGGAGATGTAGGCGGCCAGACCGTATTCGGTGTCGTTGCCGACCTTGATGGCTTCGTCGACGGTTTCGTAGCCGAGGATGGAGACCACCGGGCCGAAGATCTCTTCCTTGGCGATGGTCATTTCGTTGGTGACGTTGGCGAAGACGGTCGGCTTGACGAAATAGCCCTTATCGAGCCCATCCGGACGGCCAACGCCGCCGGCCACCAGGGTCGCGCCCTCGTCGATGCCGGCTTGGATCAGCTTCTGGATCTTGTCGAACTGGGTCTTGTTGACCACCGGGCCGAGCATGGCGTTGCCGTTGGGATCGCCGACGGTGGTGGCTTCCGCCGCCTCCTTGGCGATGGCGATGGCTTCACCCATCTTCTTCGACGGGACCAGCATGCGGGTGGGCGCATTGCAGGATTGGCCGGAGTTGTTCATCACCGAACGGATGCCGCCGGTGACCGCCGACTTCATGTCCGCATCTTCAAGAATGATGTTCGGGCTCTTGCCGCCCAGTTCCTGCGCGACGCGCTTGACCGTGGTCGCGGCGGCCTTGGCCACCTCGATGCCGGCGCGGGTCGAGCCGGTGAAGGAGACCATGTCGATGCCAGGGTGGCTGGAGATGGCCGCGCCGACTTCGGCGCCGGTGCCGTTGATCAGGTTGAACACGCCCGGGGGAACGCCGGCGGCGTCCATCACTTCGGCCCAGAGATAGGCCGAGAACGGGGATTCTTCGGACGGCTTCAACACCATGGTGCAGCCCGTGGCCAGCGCCGGGGCGACCTTGCAGGCGATCTGGTTGATCGGCCAGTTCCAGGGGGTGATCAGACCGCAGACGCCGATCGGTTCCTTGACGATACGGGTCGGGCCGCGATCTTCTTCGAACTTGTAGCTCTTCAGCACTTCGATGGCGGTCGACAGGTGCGCCATGCCGATCGGGGCTTGAGCGCGCTGGGCGAGGTTGGCGGGCGCGCCCATTTCCTCGGTGATGGCGTTGGCGATGTCGCCGAAACGCTTCTGGTATTCGGCCAGGACGCGCTGCAGCAGATCGATGCGATCTTCGCGGCTGGTCTTGGAGAAGGTTTCGAACGCCTTGCGGGCGGCCTTGACCGCCACGTCCACGTCCGCGGCCGTGCCGGCGGAGACGTGGCCGCAGACCGCTTCGGTCGCGGGATTGATCACGTCCAGGCTCTTCGGCGTGATCGGGTCGACCCATTTGCCGTCGATGTAGAATTTCATGTAGTCGCGCATGTGATCCTCCTGGGGCGTTATGTCGCCGCGTCCAGCTTCGCTCGGACGCCCTGTTCGGTTTTCCATATTAGTGATCAGCGTTCATTTCGCAAAGGGCGAAGGCGTTTTTGCGAGGCGATTCGACGCTTCGTCACCAGTCGAGCGATGTCTCGGCGCCGCTCAGCAGTTCCCCGAGCCTGCGTCTTGTCGCGGGGGAAAGGTCGGCCGGGAGATTATCCGGCGCAAACCAGTCGACGGCCGCGATCTCCCCGTGCTGGGTCGCCTGGCAGGGCTCCCAGGCCGTGACCCGATAGATCAGCACATGATCGCCCCGGTGACTCTTGTGATTGGAATGCACCGACGCCAGCACGGGCCTGGCCGTCAGCCTCACCCCCACTTCCTCGACCATCTCCCGGGCCAGCGCCGCCTCGGCGGTCTCACCCCGCTCCACCCCGCCGCCGGGCATGTACCAGCCCGGCATGTAGGTGTGGGTCACCAACAACACCCGCCCCTCGGCGTCGGTGACCAGCCCGCGTACACCCAGCGTCAGCCCCCGCGTGATCCGGGCGTAGGCGTGCAGAAAGGGGCGCGCGAAGGGTTCGATGCGACGAAGGATCATGTCACGCCTATAGCCGAGACGCGGCTTGCGGTCTTCGTGCGGCGTCGCTAAAGCCGGGCAATCGATTTCGCGCCGCTAAAGGTCACCGCCATGTCCGCGATCCTCATGATCCTCGTCTTCGTCGTCGCCATCGTGGCGCTCAATGTGATCGAGTTCGGCCGCGCCGATTGAGCGTAGCCCTCGTCACCGGCGCGCCGCGCCGGATCGGCCGCGTCCTCGCCCTGACGGCGGCCGACGCAGGCTATGACGTCGCCATCCACGCCCGCGCCATCGATGCGGACGTGGAAAGCCTGATCGCCAAGATCGTCGCCAAAGACCGAAAGGCGTCCGCGGTTATCGGCGACCTGAGCGAGCCGGCCGCGCCGGCCCGGCTGGTGGCGGAAGCCCAACGCGCGCTCGGCCCGCTGACCCTGCTGGTCAACAGCGCCTCCCTGTTCGATGACGATCGCCTTGAGACCCTGACCGCAGCCGGGTTCGACGCCCACACCGGCGCCAACCTGCGCGCGCCAATCCTGTTGTCTCAAGCCTTCGCGGCTCAGGTTCCCGCGGACGCCCACGCCCTGATCGTCAACATCCTGGACCAGCGGGTGTGGAAGCCGACGCCGCAGTATTTCAGCTATGCGGTCAGCAAGGCGGCGCTTTGGGAGGCGACCCAGATGATGGCCCAGGCGCTGGCGCCCCGTATCCGCGTCAACGGCATAGGCCCCGGCCCCATCCTGCCCTCGATCCATCAGACCGCCGAGACCTTCGCCGCCGAGGCCGCCGGCGTCCTGATGCAGCGCCATGCCAGTCCGCAGGATATCGCCCACGCCCTGCGCTATCTGATAGACGCGCGCTCCGTGACCGGCCAGATGATCGCGGTGGACGCCGGTCAGCATCTTGGCTGGCGCACCCCGGACATCGTCGAGCCTTGACCGATTCCTCGCCCGCCCCGCCGCCGCACCGGCTGGAGTCCTTGAGCATCTTCGTGCGCGGTCTTCGCCTGGAGGCGGAAATCGGCGTCAACGCTGATGAGTTTGGCCGCCGCCAACCGCTGATCATCGATGCCGAAATCGCGCTGATCCCGCCCGAGCGTTGCGAGCACATCGGCGAGACCGTGAACTATGAACTGGTCGTCCAACGCGCACAGGCGATCGCCGCGGCGGGCCATGTCCGCCTGATCGAGACTTTCGCCCAGCGCCTGGCGGAAAGCCTGCTCGCCGAACCGGCGGCCGCGCGCGTTCGCGTCCGGATCGAAAAGCCGCAGGCATTGGCGCCCCATGCGCAAGCAGCTGGCGTGGAAATAACTCTGGCGCGATAGTAGGGTTACTCGATCGAGGAGCCCTCGGATGACCGAATTCGCCTCTCCCGCCGCGCCGCGTTCGGAAGACATGACCCGGGCTGGGGTCGTTTATGGTCTTTATCTGCTGGGTTGGATCAGCGGCGGCTTGACCGTGATCATTGGCCTGATCATCGCCTATGCCAGCCGCGCAGCCGCTGGACCAAGGACAGAGAGCCATCTAACATTTCAAATCCGCACGATTTGGGTGACAGTCGGCTGGGCGATACTTGGCGGGGCTTTGGTCGCCGTCGGCTTTCCACTCTCTTTCATATTGATTGGATTGCCATTTTTAAAACTTGGCCTACTTATACTCGCCTTATTGGGGCTTTTGTTTGTGATCCGATGCATAGCGGGCATAATTTATCTCGCTAGGGGAGAAGACTACCCTCGCCCGCGTAGCTGGTTTTTTTAAAGGCACAGCAAGTCTGTCGGCGCCGAAAAAGGTTGCGGCGACAGGCCAACCGTTAACCTTGACCGGGATCGTGACTCGACAGTCTTGAGGTTACCGCCAGCTTGGCGGGAGTAGTTGCTCGGGGGAGCTTTGATATGTTTGGCCGACTGCTTCGAATTATAGTCGGGCTCGCCGTCCTTACGGCTGCGGCGGACATTTGGAAGCCAGCGATGATCCCGCACGGCGTACCCGTCCGCCTCGGCGACTTTGAAGACCTTCGCACCACCGCCATCGTCATCTTGGCCGTGATCGGAGGCGCCTTCGTGATCGCCGGCCTTGCTGGCGCGGGCCGCAAGCGCCGCACCAGTCGCTCGGCTCCCGTATCGGCCTTCGCCCTTCCCCCGGCGGAAGAGTTCGAAGACCGGCCGTCGATTCCAGCAGCGCCGGCCACCCTGGTCACAGCCCCCGCCACGCTCGTGCTCTCGCGGGAACCGGCCATATCGTCACCGGTCAGCGAACCACCAGCGCCCTGCGTCGAGCCCGCGCCATTGGAAAAGACCTCCGCCGCCGCCTGGATTCCAGCGGCCATGCCAGTGCTCACCAACGCGCCGCTGGCCGAGGCCGCTCCGCCGCCACCGCCCGCTCCTGCACCGGTCGTCGCGTCCGGTCCGGACCGGACCGCCTTTGTCCTGGCCACCGAAGCCGGCGACAAGTTCCGGCTGGAGGACCAGATGGACGAGGCGATGGAGCACTATGCCCACGCCCTGGACCTGGCCCGGATCAATCTCAAGCTCAGCCCCAACGACGTCCAGGCCCACGCCGATCTGGCCGCGGCGCTGACGAATGTCGGCGACGTGCACGACGCCCAAGGCCGGCTCGAGCCCGCCTTGACCGCCTATGAGGAAAGCTTGGTGTTCCACCGAGCGTTGGCCGCTCATTCGCCGAAAGATCGCGCCGCCCAGCGAGGCCTATCGATCAGCCTGGAGAAGCTGGCCGACACCCGCGAGGCGCGCGGGCACCGGAGCCGGGCTCTGGACCTCTACCGCGAGAGCCTGCCCATCGCCCAGAAGCTGGCCGCCGAACATCCCGGCGACGCCCTGCTGGGCCAGGACCTGGCGACCACGCAGGAGCGGCTGTCGAGTCTCGAATCCCAGATGGCGCCGGCCTGATCGCGACCCGTCGCAAACAGCTAGAGTAGAGCCAGCGCTCGTTCCGCCGCCCGCGCCGACGCAGCCGCGGCGGCATGCAGATTGTCGGTGAAGCTGGCAGCGCTGCTCTCATCGGCGGCGTCGGTAGTCGCCTTTATCGCCAGCCAGGGCAGTTCGAGGATGGCCGCGACCTGGGCGACGGCCGCGGTCTCCATATCGATCAGGTGGACGCCGAGCCTGTCGGCCAGACCGGCCGCATGCGGCGCATGTTCGATGAAGAGGTCGCTGGTCGCGACGCGGGCCTTGGGCAAGTCCAGACCCGGCACCTCCAGCGCATCGAACGCCTGCACCACCGCTTCGCCGAGAGGCCAGCTACCCGCTGTATAGTGGGTCAGGCCATCGGCGCGCTGAGCGCCGAAGTCGCCTTGGACGGCTTCGGTGATGTTGAACACCGATCCGTCCAGCTCGCCGATCTTGGCCGCCGTGCCGATCACCATCAGCAGTTCGACGCCGAAGGCCGCATGCAGCAGGGTCGCGCCCGTGGCCGCCGCGACCTTTCCGATGCCGGCGCAGGTCATGTAGATTTCCATGTCGTCCAGGGTGAGCCCCTGGACGGACAGGCCGGCCGCCATCATGGCGCGCCGATCCAGGTCAGGCCGGAAGGCGGACAGCTCGTCCCTCACGCCGGACACGACGCCGATCCGGCGGGGACGGATGGAAAGCGGCATTCGACCCTCGAACCTTAGACGGTTTGCAGCTGACGCCGCACCAGCTTGGAGTAGTCGTCCATCAACGATAGCGAGATATTGCCGGGCTTGTAGGTGTGCTCGCCGATCTCCGCGACCGGGGTGACCTCGGCGGCGGTGCCGCAGATGAACACCTCGGAGAAGGTCGACAGTTCCTCTGCGGGAATATGCCGCTCGATCACCTCGAAACCCCGGTCGCGAGCGATCTGGATCACGGTGCGGCGGGTGATGCCGTCCAGGAAACAGTCCGGCTTGGGCGTGTGGATCGCGCCATCGCGGACCAGGAAGATGTTGGCGCCCGTGGATTCCGCCACATAGCCGCGCCAGTCCAGCATCAGGGCGTCGGCATAGCCGTCCCGCTCGGCGGCATGCTTGGAGATGGTGCAGATCATATAGAGGCCCACCGCCTTGGACGAGGTCGGCGCCGTCTCGGGCGAAGGGCGCCGGTATTTGGCGTGGGTCAGGCGGATGCCGCGCGCCCGCTCTTCTGGATTGAAATAGCTCGGCCATTCCCAAACCGCGATGGCGGTGTGAATCTTGGTCTGCTGGGCGGAGACGCCGATCTGCTCGGCCCCACGCCAGGCGATGGGGCGCAGGTAGCAGTCGTCGAGTCCGTTCCTGGCGCAGGCGTCCTTGCAGGCCTGATCGATCTCGGCCACGCTGAAGGGTATCTTGAAATCCAGGAGCTCGGCGGAGCGGTGCAGGCGCTGGGAATGTTCGGTCAGCTTGAAAATTTCGCCGCCATACATGCGCTCGCCCTCAAACACCGCGGAGGCGTAGTGGAGAGAATGGGTGAGCACATGCACCTTTGCCTCGCGCCATGGCACGAACTCGCCGTCCATCCAGATCCAGCCGTCACGGTCGTCAAAAGGCACGAGAGACATGCGCGAAAATCCTCGTTTCGCTCGCGCTCGGAACACAGTCGGGCGCATAGGGGGTGGTCGATCGGAGCGCTATACCACAATGGGGCGGATGTGAACGTGCGCAGGAAGGATGCGAGGATTTGAGCGTCGGAGCCCAATCACCGCCCAAGGAACGGCACCTGCTGGTGGTCGACGACGACGACCGCATCCGGGGGCTGCTCAAGGAATATCTTACCCGCGCCGGGTTCCGGGTGACCGGCGCGCCGGACGCGGCGGCGGCGCGGCGGCTGCTCGGCATGCTGGATTTCGACCTCTTGGTCTTCGACGTGATGATGCCGGGCGAGGATGGATTTTCGCTGGCCAAATGGGTGCGCGAGGCCGGTCCGTCGCGGCAAACACCGGTGCTGATGCTGACCGCGCGGGACGGGTCCGAGGACCGGATCACCGGCCTGTCGCTGGGCGCCGACGACTACCTGGCCAAGCCGTTCGAGCCTCAGGAACTTTTGCTCCGGATCGAGGCCATCCTGCGCCGGGCGGGGGCCAGGCCCAGCGCCACGCGCGCGCTGGAGCTTGGCGGCTGCCGCTTCGACCTTGATCGGGGCGAGCTGAGCCGCGATGGCGAACTGATCCGGCTGACCGAGGCGGAGACCGTGCTGCTGCGCCGACTGGCCGCCAACGCGCACGCCGCCGTCGACCGACTCGATCTGGCGCGCGAAACCGCCGACCCATCTGGGCGCGCGGTCGACGTGCAGGTCACCCGCCTGCGCCGCAAGATCGAGCCAGACCCCAAGGCGCCACGCTATCTGCAGACCGTGCGCGGCGTCGGCTACATGCTCGCGCCCGACTGATGGAGCGCCGGCGCTTCAGGTTCATCCTCGTCGTCCTGCGCCGGCTGTGGCCAAGGGCGATCAAGCGTTGGATGCCGAGCACGCTGTTCGGGCGCACACTGCTGATCTTTGTGCTGCCCGTTGTCGTGATGCAGCTGGCGGTAAGCTGGGTCTTCTTCGACAACCAGTGGCGTTCACAGACCGTTCGCCTGTCCCAAAGCCTGGCTGGCGACATCGCCTGGGTCGCCGAGACCTATGAGGCGGACCCGACACCTGCCAACCTGGCGATGCTGACCAGGCGGGCGCATCGGACACTGAAGATTTCGATCTCTCTGGAGCCCGGGCGCGTTCTGCCCATTCCCAAGGCCTCCTCGCCCTTCTCGCGCCTGGACGAGCCCCTGCGACAGGCGTTGGCCAGCCGGCTCAGCGAGCCCTTCTGGTTCGACACCACCGGCGTCACCAACTACGTCGACATCCGGATCGCGCTCCAGCAGGGTGTGATGAGGGTGTTTGCGCCGCGCGATCGCGCCATGGCCCGGTTGGGCTACCAATTCGTCGTCTGGCTGACTGGCGTGACGCTGTTGTTGACCGGCGTCGCTCTGATCTTCATCCGCAATCAGGTGCGCGCCATCGAACGCCTGGCGGAAGCGGCCGAGGCCTTCGGCCGCGGCGGCGACGCGTTCGCCTTCAAGCCGCACGGCGCCGCCGAAGTGCGTAAGGCCGCCTACGCCTTCATCGCCATGAAGGAGCGCATCCAGCGGCACATCGACCAGCGCACCGCCCTGCTCGCCTCTGTCAGCCACGATCTGCGCACGCCGCTGACCCGGCTGAAGCTGGAGGTCGCCCTGGCCGAACCGTCAGCGCGCACCCAGGAGATCAAGCGCGACCTGGCCGAGATGGAGCATATGATCGACGAATACCTCGCCTTCGCCCGGGGTGAGACCGGCGAGGCGATCGAGCCCACCCGGCTGACGGACCTGATCGAGGCGGTCGCCGCCTCCGCGGTCCGCACCGGGGCGGCGGTTTCGGTAAGGGCGGAGCCGGACCTGACCGCCAACCTGCGCCCGAACACCTTCAAGCGGGCCCTTTCCAACTTGATCATGAACGCGGCGGCGCACGCGGAACACGTCGAGGTCACGGCCCGGGCGCGGCCGGCCGGCGGCGTCGAGGTGACGGTGGACGACGATGGCCCGGGCATTCCACCCGATCGCTACGAAGAGGCGTTCAAACCCTTCAGCCGCCTGGACGACGCCCGAAATCAGAACGAAAAGGGCGTGGGCCTAGGCCTTGCCATCGCCAGGGACGCCGCCCGCGCACTCGGAGGCGACGTCGTTTTGGACCGCAGCCCCCTCGGTGGATTGCGGGCGACGGTCCGGCTGCCGGGCTGAGCAGAAACGCCAGACAACACAACGATTGCCGGCCAACGGCAAACATGGAGAGGGTTAGATCGTACACACTCACAACAAGCGCTGGCGCATGGCGTCGGTGGCCGTTTCTGCAAGTATGGCGCTCGCCGCGCCGGGCCTTGTGCAGGCCCAGAACGCCCCTCCAGCCGTTTCGGAGGTGGTGGTGATCGCACCGACGCCCCTGCCTGGTTCCGGCGTGGATCGGGACAAGTCACCGGGCGAGGTTCAGGTTCTGAACAGCGCGGAGATCGCTTCGACGGGTGCGCCGGACGCCTTGCGGTCGCTGAATGAGCAGGTCGGCGCGGTCAATCTGGATTCAGCCGCCGGCAATCCCTACCAGCCGACCCTATTCTATCACGGCTTTGAAGCCTCCCCGCTCCAGGGCGTGTCGGAGGGACTGGCGGTCTATGTCGACGGGGTCCGCTTCAACCAAGCCTTTGGCGACACGGTGAACTGGGACCTGATCCCCGACATCGCCATCGACCGGATGACCCTGGAGGATGCCAATCCGGTGTTCGGATTGAACGCCCTGGGCGGCGCCCTCAACCTGCATCTCAAGACCGGGTTCGACTATAAAGGCGGGGAGGTCGACGCGTCCGGCGGCTCGTTTGGCGCCCGCGAGGGTGAGTTCCAATACGGCGCGACTTACGGAAACACCGCCCTCTACGTCGCCGCCGACGCCCTCCATCAGGACGGCTGGCGCGACCTGCAGTCGTCCGACATCAGCAACGCCTATGGCGACTTCGGCTGGCGCGGCGACGGCGCCGAGGTCCACCTGAGCGGACGCTGGGCCAATACCGCCCTGAACGGGCCTGGCACGGCCCCAGTCGAGCTGCTCGCCGCCGATTCCAGGGCTCAGTTCACGGCGCCCAACGCGATCCAGAACAACGATTGGGACGTGACCCTGACCGGCGATTTCAAGCTGAGCGCCAACCTGTCGCTGGATGCGGAAGCCTATTACAGCGCCTTCCGCCAGGCGGTGGAGAACGGCAATTCCGCCAATGACACCCCCTGCAACGATGGCTCGGGGCTGCTTTGCGATGACAGCGGCTACAGCACCACCACCGGCGGCGCCACCATCCCCGCCTTCCTCGGCCCCAGCCCCTTCGCCTATTCGGAGCTGGATGAGCAGACCACCAAGACGCGCGCCTATGGCGCATCCGCACAGCTCGTCAGCACGGCCGATCTGTTCGGTCTCGCCAATCACGGGGTCATCGGCGGCAGCTTCGATGGGGCCAAGACCAGCTTCAGCGCCATCTCCTACATCGGCGGACTGACAACGGTGAGCCGGGTCTTCATCGGGCCTGGGCTGGTCATCGACGAGCCGGGCGACAATGTTCCGGTCGACGTCGACGTCACCGATGCGGATAGCGCCGTCTTTTTCACCGACACCCTGGACCTGACCCCACGCCTGTCGGCCACGGCCTCGGCCCGATACAACGACGTCGAGGTGGATCTGCACGATAAGCTCGGCGGCGACCTGACCGGCGACCACCACTACAGCCGCCTGAACCCGGCGATCGGCGGCGCCTATCGCGTCACCCCATGGCTGACCGCCTACGCCGGCTATTCGGAGGCCAATCGCGCCCCGACCCCAGCGGAGCTTTCCTGCGCCGGGCCCAACGATTCCTGCAGCCTGGCCAACTTCTTCGTCGGCGATCCGAACCTGAAGCAGGTGATCGCCCACACCGTCGAGGCGGGGTTACGCGGCCGCGCGCCGATGCTGGATGGCGCCCTGTCCTACAACCTCGGCCTCTATCGCACCGACCTGACCGACGACATCGTCTTCATCAACAGCGTCACCCTGGGCCGCGCCTATTTCACCAACATCGGCGGCACGCGCCGGCAGGGCGTCGATGCGGAGGTCCGGTTCAAGGACAAACGCTGGGACGCCTACGTCGCCTATTCCCACACCGACGCCACCTACCGCAGCGGGTTCGTGGAATCCGCTGGCGGCAATCCGGATGGCGACGTGAACGGCAACCTCACCATCACCCCCGGCGACCGCCTCCCAGGCATCCCACAAGACCAGGTTAAACTGGGCGTCACGGTGCGCCCGACCGACCAGCTCAGCATCGGCGCGACAGCCGTGGGTCAGAGCGGCGGTTTCCTGTTCGGCGACGAGGCCAACCTGACCTCACAGCTGCCCGGTTTCTTCGTGTTGAACCTTAATGCCAGCTATCAAGTCACCGCGAATATTCAGGTTTTCGCCCGCGTCGATAACCTGACCGACGCCCGCTACTACACCTTCGGGACCTTCTCGCCGACCACCTCGGTCTTCCTGGCTCAGGCGTCCAATGCGACCAATCCCAGGAGCTATAGCCTGGCGGCGCCGGTTGGCGAGTTCGGTGGGGTGAGGGTTAGTTTCTAAGACCAAGCCAAATCCGCCCGGTCTGGATTAACCCGCCAGTTCCTTGGATCGCTTCGTCGCCGCCTCGACCGCCGCAGCCGCCAGCGGCATCAGACCGCCCTCACCCAGCCAGACCTTCAGCGCCGCTTCGGTGGTGCCGTTTGGCGAGGTGACCTGGCGGCGGAGTTCGGCGGGTTCGGCGCCCGTGTGATCAAGCAGGGCCGCGGCGCCGATCATGGTGGCGCGGACCAATTCCTTGGACGCCTGGGGCGAGAGGCCCTGCGCCTCGGCCGCCGCCTCCATCGCTTCGACGAAGGCGTACAGATAGGCTGGGGCCGATCCGGAAACGGCGGTCGCCGCGTCCATTAGGTCCTCGGACGGGAGTTCAACCGCCGCGCCGACGGGGGCGAACAGCGCGCGCGCCCGCTCTCCAGCCGCGGGCGTGTCGCAGACGATCGAGGCCACGCCCTTGCCGATGGCGACGGCGGTGATGGGCATGACCCGCGCCACCGGCCGGCCGCCGAAGGCCGCGCTGAGGTCAGCCATGCGCACCCCGGCGGCGATGGAGACGATGACAGCGTCGGGGTTTAGCGCGGCGATCAGGCCGGCGGACGCATCGCGCCAGACCTGGGGCTTTACAGAGACCAGGATGGTCCTGGCCTCGGCCAGCACCTCATCCGGCGGGTTCAGCCGCGCACCGGCCTTGGCGGCGGCAAGCGCGGCCGGGCTGGGGTTGGGATCGCGGATGATCAGGTCGCAGGCCGCAAACGCCTTCGTCAGCGCCCAGCCCTCGATCAAGGCGCCGCCCATGCGGCCAGCGCCAAGAACCAGGATGGGGGTGATGGAGGAATTGTCGGCGGACATGGGGGATTCTCAATAAGCATTCGCGTTCCCCCGCCCTTGTGGCGGGGGCCCATTGAACGCTGACGTTAGTCGATCAGAATGGACGTCGCCACGTTCGAGCCCAATGGACCCCCGCCACGAGGGCGGGGGCACGGGGCAGGTTGGCGGGTTAGGCCGTACCGGCGGTTTCGAACATGCAGGCGGCCATCGCCTCTTCCGGTGACTTGGAGCCCTTCACTAGGAAGTCGAACGCCGGATAGAAGCGGTCCGCCGCTTCCACCGCCGCGTCGATCATCGAGGCGGCCTGAGCCAGCGTCGGACGCTCGCCATGGGGCAGCGACAGGGCATGGCGGAACACCACCTCGCCGTCATCGGCCCAGATTTCGAAATGGCCGAGCCAGATACGCTGGTTGACCAGCGACAGCAGCTCGTAGGCCGCCGGGCGCTTGACCTTGGAGGTTCGCATATCCAGCGACAGGCAGATCTGCAGGCAGTCCGCTTCCGGCCGCCAGGCGAACCAAAGCTCGTAATCTTTCCAGTCGCCAGCGAGAGCAAAGGCCAGATCGCCGTCGTCGGTCCGATCGAAAGTCAGGTTTTCCGCGGCCAGAACGTGCTCGACAACGTCCAGGGGATCGAGGCCCAAATCCACGTCGTCTTCTTCGGAGTGGGGCGCGTCCATGAAAACCTCATCGCTACCAACGAGCCGACCACACGGTTTTCACCCCGATGAATCGCCCCAGTGTGCGAAGCCTAATCTGCTTCGCGGCGTCCGTCTCAACCAGCTTCTTGTCTCTGGCGAGCGAAACTCTCGTCTTAAGATTTCGCGCGCGGCGCTTTCTTCGCCTTCAGGCTCTCCACTTCGTCCCGCAAAACCTGGAGTTCGGCCTTGAGGGCGTCGAACTCATCGCGGCGAACGAGATCCAATTCGGCGGCGAGCTTGTCGGTCTGGGCGCGGAAGGCCGTTTTGGCCTCCTCGCCCGCCGCCTGGGCGATGCCCAGGGCTGCGTTCGTAAGTTTGGAAAACTCGTCCAGAAATGGATTCTGAGTCTGCATGAGTGTCTTATTATGGGAAAACGACGCCGATGCGAAGCGGCCTTGTTGTCACGTCGTCGAAGTTTTACCCACGCCCGATAAACGAGCGCGATCGCTATAGGAGGCGTCAGGCGTGCCTTTCCCGAACTTCGACCCGGTTCTGATCCATATCGGACCGCTGGCGATCCGCTGGTACGCCCTGGCCTATATCGCCGGGATACTGCTGGGCTGGTGGTACTGCACCCAGCTGGTCAAGAAGACCGACCTGTGGACGCCGGCCGTCCCACCGATCAGCCCGCGCCAAATCGACGACCTGGTCTTGTGGATCACCGTTGGGGTGATCGTCGGCGGCAGGGCCGGGTCCGTGCTCTTCTATGGCCGCGATCAATACGCCGACCATCCGCTCGATGTGTTCGCCATCTGGAAGGGCGGCATGTCATTCCACGGCGGCTTCATCGGGGTAACGATCGCCCTGGTGGTCTATTCCCTGGTCAACAAGCTCGACATGCTGCGGGTGGGCGATCTGGTCGCGCCCTGCGTGCCGTTCGGCCTGTTCTTCGGGCGCATCGCCAACTTCATCAACGGGGAGCTCTGGGGCCGCCCGACCACCCTGCCCTGGGGTATCATCTTCCCCGGGGCGCCGGACGCCTTGCCGCGCCACCCGAGCCAGCTTTACGAGGCGGCGCTCGAGGGCCTGTTGCTGTTCCTAATCCTGCGTGTCGCGACGCACCGGCTGCACTGGCTGCGCCGGCAGGGGGCTCTCACCGGGCTGTTCATGTTGTTCTACGGACTGTTCCGCATCCTGTTGGAGAATGTGCGCCAACCCGACGCCGGCTTAGACGACTTCCCGCTCGGCCTGACCATGGGCATCATCCTATCGGTTCCGATGGTGCTCGCCGGGGCGTGGCTGATCTGGCGCGCCAGCCGGTTGCCGCCCGCCACGGACGTCGTTGCGGTCGAACCGCCGGCGGCATGAGCCTGAAGGATCGGCTCATCGCCGAAATCAGCGCGACGGGTCCCATGACCGTCGCCCAGTATATGAGCGCCTGCCTGCATGACCCGCGGGATGGCTATTATGCGACGCGGCCGGCGCTGGGCGAGGACGGCGACTTCATCACCGCGCCGATGGTCTCGCAGATGTTCGGCGAGCTGATCGGTCTTTGGGCGGTGGAGACCTGGCGCGGGATGGGCGCCCCGCCCCGGGTGCTGCTCGCCGAGATCGGGCCGGGAACCGGGGTGCTGATGCAGGACGCCCTGCGCGCCGCCCGGTTGGACCCCGCCTTCATCGCCGCCGCCGAGCTATGGCTGGTTGAGACCAGCACGCCGCTTATCACGCGTCAGCGCGAACGACTCGCGAGCGGCCCGTTGAGCCCGAACTGGGCCTCCAGCCTCGCTGATCTGCCGCCCGACCTTTCCCTCATCCTGATCGGCAACGAGTTGCTGGACTGCCTGCCGGCGCGCCAATTTGTGCGCACCGAGGCCGGCTGGGCCGAGCGGATGGTCGGCTTGTCCAGCGAGACCGGTCTGGCCTTCGGCCTGGCGCCGACCGAGATGAAGGAGCCCGCGACGGGTATCCCTCCCGGTGTCGTCGTCGAGGTTTCCGAAGCCCAGCGCGTTTTCGCGACCGAGCTCGCCGCGCGGATTGCTCGGGACGGTGGCGCGGCGCTGCTGATCGATTACGGACGCGACCGGCCGGGCGGCCTCGGCGACACCCTGCAGGCGCTGAGCCGGCACCGGAAGGTCGATCCTCTTGCCTCACCCGGCGAGGCGGACCTGACCATCCACGCCGACTTTCCCGCTGTCCTTGCCGCGGCCCAAGGGGCTGGTGCGCGGACGGCGCTCCTGTCCCAGCGAACCTTCCTTCAGCGGCTGGGGATCGAGCAACGCGCCGCCGCCTTATCGCGCGCGCGTCCCGATCAGGCGCCGGTCATCGGCCGCCAGCTGGCGCGGCTGATCGATCCCGACCAGATGGGAGACCTGTTCAAGGCCGCCTGTATTTATTCGCCGCGCGGCCCGGTCCCGCCCGGCTTCGAGGACGACCATGACTGAACTGGCGCCATTGCAATCGGCGATGCTGGCGAAACTGCCGGGCGTCCGCCACGCCTTCTTCACCCGCAAGGGCGGGGTCTCGCGCGGCATTTACGACAGCCTGAACGTGGGTTTCGGTTCCGGTGACGAGGAGGCGCTCGTCCGCGAGAACCGCACGCGCGCCGCCAGCTGGTTCGGCGCCGGGTTCGACGAGCTTGCCACCGTCTATCAAATCCACTCCGCCATCACCCATCCGACTGTCGCCAAATACGCCTCGCCGCCGCAGGGGGACGCCATGGTCACCGGCGCCAGGGGCTTGGTGCTGGGGGTGCTTTCGGCTGACTGTGCGCCGGTGCTGATCGCCGACGCCGGGGCCGGGATCGTGGCGGCGGCGCACGCGGGCTGGCGCGGGGCCCTGGGCGGCGTGGTCGGCTCGGCGGTTGAAGCAATGGTCGCCCAAGGCGCCGATCCCGGCCGGATGGTCGCCGCCGTCGGCCCCTGTATCGGCAAGGCGTCCTATGAGGTGGGTCTGGAATTCCTGTCGGCCTTCACGGCCGAGGACGCCGCCTTCGAACGCTTCTTCGAGGCCGGGGACGGCGCCGACAAGCGTCAGTTCGACCTGCCCGCGTTCGTGCTGCACCGGCTTGAGCAGGCCGGCGTCACCAAGGCTGAATGGGTCGGCGCGGACACCTGCGCCGATCCGCTTTTCTTCTCCAACCGCCGCGCGTTCAAAACTGGCGAACCCGACTACGGGCGGCTGTTGTCGGCGATCATGATCGAGGCCTGATCGCACCAAGATCGCCTCAGGCGGCGACCTGATCCTGCTCGCCGATGTCGTTCACCACCCTGTTGATCACCTCGAACAGGTGACCGGCCGACACCGGCTTGGCCACGTGGGCGTCAGCCCCGGCGGCATGGCTTTCGTGAACGTCATCCGGCTGGGCGTTGGCCGAGACCATGATGATTGGCGTCTTGGGCCGGCCCGTCTCGGCCTCAAGCGCACGGATGGTCCGCACAGCGGTGACGCCGTCCATCACCGGCATCTGGATGTCCATGAAGACCAGGTCGAAGCCTTCCGAGCGCCAGAGTTCGACGGCTTGACTGCCGTCATCGGCCAGAACGCAGTCGATCCCGGCGCCCTTCAAAATCAGGCTCAGGACTCGCTGGTTGGTGCTGTTGTCGTCGACCACCAGGGCTCGCGCGCCGCCCTCCGGCGCCTCCACTTCGTCCGCCTGGCCGGAGGTCTCCACGTCCGGCGCCAGCGGAAGCGGCAGGGTCAGGGCGAACACCGAGCCGCCCTCCGGCCGGTTCTCGGCCGTGACCCGACCGCCCATATGCAGAGCGAGGTCCTGCGAGACGGACAGGCCAAGCCCGCTGCCGCCATAGCGGCGAGTGCTCGACCCATCCGCCTGTTCAAAACGGGCGAACAGTCGAGCCTTGTCCGCCGGATCAAATCCGATCCCGGTGTCGATGACCGACAGGGTGACTTCACCAGCACTGGCGGCGGCCGAGACCAGCACCTCGCCGCGGTCGGTGAACTTGATCGCGTTCGACACCAGATTGGTCAGGATCTGTTTGACCCGCGCCTCGTCCCCGAGGAACCGCAGGTCCGCACCGGCGTCGATCTCAACGCGTAGCGGCAGCCCCTTGTCTTCGCTCTGCGGAGCCAGCAAGGCGCAGACTTGGTTCACCGTCGCGCCGAGTTGGAACGGCGCGCTTTCAATCTTTATCGCACCCGCTTCCAGACTCGACATGTCCAGAAGATCGGCCAGCAGCCGGTCCAGCACCGAGCCTGAGGCCTGGATGATCGAGACCAGTTCCGCCTGCCGCATCGTTAGAGGCTCGTGCGCCAAAAGCCCGGCCACGCCCATCACGCCATTCATCGGCGTGCGAAGTTCGTGGCTCATGTTGGCGAGGAAGACGCTTTTGGCGCGGTCGGCCGCCTGGGCGGCGTCGCGCGCGACCGTCAGATCCTGGGCCTGCTGCCGCAGTTCGGTGATGTCCGTGTACGAGGAGACGATCCCGCCGTCCGGCGTGTGGTTGTTGGAGATTTGAAAGACACGGCCGTCCGGCGCCTGCTGTTCGCGGACGCTGGAAGCCTCTCGCCTGGCCCGCAGCAGACCGGCCATCCATTCGGCCTCTTCTCCGGCTGGCGCCAAAATGGCGCCCGCCTGAACCGCGCGGCTGAGAATGTCGGCGTAGGTCAGGCCGATCTCACTCTTGATCCCCAGCGCGGCTTGACCGCGTTGATAGGCCTCGTTGCAGAACACCAGCCGGTCGCTAGCGTCGAAATAGGCCAGCCCGTTCGGCGTCGCCTCGAAGGCGCCATTCAGTAGTTTGAGCGCCGAGGTGCGGGCCCTCGCGGCGAAGGTCATGGTGCAGGCCGCCGCCAGCAGGATCGCCAGCGTCAGCCCGCCGACCCACAGCGCGATGGTGGTGCGCGGGACAGTTCCGAGCGGCGCCAGAATGCGGGGGTCGGGCGCGATCCGCAGGCCCGCCATGCCCAGGAAATGCAAGGTGCAGACCGAAAGCGTGAGACTCAGCGACGCCAGCACGAACCGGCGCCCCTCGCCACGTCCGCCGAGTACGCGCATCGACAGCGCCGACAAACCCAAGCCGGCCGCGACAGACGCCAGGACATAGGCCGGATCCCAGCTCATGACGCCGGCGGTGTGCAGCGCCAGGGTGCCATAGTAGTGCATGGCGCCTACGCCGGTGACGAACAGGACGGCCCAGGCGGGCAGCCGCAGGGGCCCCTTCATCCGGTCCGCCACGAAGACCGCCGCCGTGGTGAACGCCAGGGCGATGAGCAGGGAGATCGCCGCGCCGACGGCGTCATAGCTGGCGGGAACGCCAGGATCGAAGGCCAGCATGCAGATAAAGTGCGTGGCCCAGATGCCCGAGCCGCCGACCAAGCCCGCGTAGAGCCGCCACCAATCCCCTTCACGCTCGCCGCGTTCAGCGCCGGTCATGAACATCCACAATGTCGTCAGACTCGCCATGAGACTGACCACGGCGGCCATCAACACCAGCCAGGGGTTATGCTGATGACCGACACAAAGGAATGTTTGGAACATGGCCCTTCCCACGCGAGACAAGGGCGTTATCGGATAACAGGGCTAATTCGAGCTTAACAACGGGCGAATTCAATGGGTTGCAACTTATAGAGAACCTGGCGCCGAATACCATTCCTGGTTGGAAGAATGGGTGGGCGCCGCCGCGATTGGCGGGCCGCCTTCACCTCGCGCCAGCGGACCCTCGCTCGGCCCCGGCCTCGTCCGCATACCGACGATCGCGAATATCCCTGGCCGTTAAGGCCTTTTGAGGGTTGCCCCCAACGCCTCGCCTGTTAGAAGCCCCGAGCGACAGCCGACCCCCACTGAGGCCGACCATGAAGCTGCTCGCCGGCAACTCCAACCGCACCCTGGCTCAAGCCATCGCCAGCTATCTCGACCTGCCGCTGACGCGCGCGCAGGTGCGGAAGTTCGCGGACAACGAACTTTTCGTCGCCATCGATGAGAACGTTCGAGGCGAGGATGTCTTCCTGATCCAATCCACCAGCTTCCCGGCCAACGACCACCTGATGGAGCTGCTGATCTGCATCGACGCCCTGACCCGGGCGTCGGCCAGGCGGATCACCGCGGTGCTGCCCTATTTCGGCTATGCCCGTCAGGACCGGAAGATGGGCGGCCGCACGCCGATCTCGGCCAAGCTGGTGGCCAACCTGATTACGCGCGCCGGCGCCGACCGGGTGTTGACGATGGACCTGCACTCCGGGCAGATTCAGGGCTTCTTCGACATTCCCACGGACAACCTGCTGGCCACGCCCGTCTTGGCCGAGGACATCCGTGACAACTACGAAAAGTCCAGAGAGCTGATGATCGTCTCGCCGGACGTGGGCGGCGTGTCCCGCGCCCGCGCCATCGCCGATCGCCTCAACGCCGACCTGGCCATCGTCGACAAGCGCCGCTCCGCGCCGGGTCAGAGCGAGGTGATGAACATCATCGGCGACGTCAAAGGCCGCCGCTGCATCGTGTTCGACGACATCGTCGACGGCGGGGGCACGCTCTGCAACGCCGCCACCGCTCTGATCGATGCCGGCGCCAGCGAAGTCTCCGCCTATGTCAGCCACGGCGTTCTGTCGGGTCAAGCTGTGCAGCGGGTGGAAAGCTCGGCGCTGAAAGAGCTGGTGGTGACCAACTCCATTGAGGCGGACGACCGGGTCAAGGGCAGCGATAAGATCCGTGTCGTGAGTGTCGCGCCACTCATCGGCGAGGCGATCCGCCGTATCGCCAATGAAGAATCGGTCTCTAAACTGTTCGACTGAAGCTTAGCCGTAGGGAAACTGGTATAATTCCGGTCAAGAAACGGTAAACCATACGCGCCATAATCTCGACGCGACCGCTGTTTAGCGGGCATATCTTTGTTGAGAACAAGGCAGGGGAGAGCGGCATGTTGCGCGTTCTGAACATCCGTCATTCACTCGCCGCGCTGATCCTGGCGGCCGCCGTCTCGGGCTGCAGCACGCCGCCGCCTCCACCCCCGCCGCCTCCGCCGCCCCCCGCGCCGCCGCCGATCGCCTTGTCCGGGACAGTGGTTCAGGACGCTGCGGGTTATCAGACCTATATGCGCCGGGACGCCGCCCTCAACGACGACTTCCACAACGGCCAGGACGTCGCCCAATCGCTCCAGATCGGCGCCTCCTATGACTCCGTCCAGCTGCTGCAGGGCGCGATCGCCTATGGCGCCGTTGCGGCGCTGCAGGACCCCACCTTCGTCGCCTCCCTGCGCAAGTTCGCCGTCGATCCCGACGGGCGCCAGCAGATGGCCCGCACGATTATGAACGATCCCAACTATGTCACGGCCATCACCGGCGCCGACAGCGCGGCCGGTCTGGTGGAAGCGGCGCTCGTCGGCATCGCCAAGCCGGTGGTCGACAAGGGCGCCGGCGTCAAACAGGAAGCCTACGACATCCAGCATCAGGCCTGGTCGAAGGAGTTCGTGTCCAACCGAGACGAGCGCCTGCTCGCCGCCAAGACCAGCTCGCCCGACGCCATGAAGGCCTCCAGCGAGGACGTCCAACGGCTTGGCGACGCCGCTACCGGAGCGGCGCCCATATCCATTACCGGCGAGGCGGCCAAGGCGCCCTACCCGCCCCTGGTGGTTCACGCCCTGGCGGTTGCGGCCCTGGCGGCCCTCGGCGAAGCCGGCGACGACAAGGCGCCGCTGATCGTCTCGATGCTGGGCGACGCCAGCAGCCAGAAGTGCCTGGATATGGCCAAGCTCAACCTCTACCAGTGCCTGGCTGTCGCCAAGCCCCACTATGAGGATGTCTTCTGCCTCGGCCAGCACGCCCTCGCCGATACCGGGGAGTGCATGGAGTACGCCGCAGGCGTGGTGGAGCCCACCACGACGCCGATACCGGTCTCCACCACCGAGGTCGCTTACGGAGCCAAGGCGACCCCCGCGCACTCCAAGAAGAAAAAGAAGAGCGACGGGGCTTGATCGCCCCGCGTAAACAGCGTCTTCACACCGTTGCGTGGCCGGGCTTTAGCGTGTATCTAGCCCGGCCAAATTCATCCGACCCACGCCGCGCGATCAATGCGCGGCGTTTCGTTTCGAGAGCCTGACACCGCAATGGCCGATATTGTCCTGAACGTCGAAGTCCGCGAACACCAAGGCACGGGCGCCGCGCGCGCCGTCCGCCGCGAAGGCAAGGTGCCCGGCGTACTCTATGGCGCCGCGGAAGCCCCGGTGGCCATCGCGGTCCGCTCGAACGAGTTCCGTAAGGCGCTCTACACCGGCAAGCTGCTGGGCCACCTGGTGACCCTGAAGTATGGCGACGAAACCCAGCCGGTCATCGCCAAGGACATCCAGTTCCATCCCGTCACGGACGAGCCGATCCATTTCGACCTGTTCCGTGTCGGCGCGCACCAGCTGATCAAGATTTCCGTGGCGGTGCACTTCATCAACCAGGAAGCCTCCCCGGGCATCAAGCGCGGCGGCACCCTGAACATCGCCGTCCACGAAGTCGAACTGATGGTGCCGGCGGATGCGATCCCGGAAGAGCTGGTGGTCGACCTGACCGGCCTGGACATCGGCGCGACGATCCGCGCCGGCGACTTGAACCTGCCCAAGGGCGCGACCGTCAGCGCCCACGACCGCGACGCGGTGTTCGCCTCCATCGCCACCTCCTCGGCGATGCAGTCGGTGGAAGCCGGCGAGGCTGAAACGACCGAAGCCTGATCATTTCAACCGCTCATCCCCGCGAAAGCGGGGACCCACTGCGCGGTGTATTGATGTTTCGACGCGGGCGGTCCGCTTGAGAGCCGACGGCTCGATGGATCACCGCTTTCGCGGGGATGAGCGGCTAAAGACATGCTGATCATCGTCGGCCAGGGCAATCCGGGCGCGAAATTCGCCCACAATCGCCACAATATCGGCTTCCTGGCGCTGACGGCGATCGCCTCGCGCTGGCGTTTCGGGCCTGAGCGCTCCAAGTTTCACAGCCTGATGTCGGAAGGGTCGATCGACACGCCCACCGGGCCGGTCAAGGCGCTGCTGCTGAAGCCGCAAACCTTCTACAACGAGACCGGCCGCGCGGTCAGCGAAGCGATGAAGTTCTACAAGGCCACGCCGGCCGACGTGGTGGTCTTCTACGACGAGATCGACCTGGCGCCTGGCCGCTTCCGCATGAAGCTTGGCGGTGGCGCGGCGGGCAATAATGGCGTTCGCTCCATCACCGCCCATATTGGACCCGATTTCCGCCGCGCCCGCATGGGAACCGGCCACCCGGGACACAAAGACAAGGTGATGGGCCACGTGCTTTCAGACTTCCACAAGGTCGACCAGGCCTGGGTCAACGCCCTTTGCAACGCCTGCGCGGACGCCCTGCCATTGCTGGCGGCGGGCGAGGATGAGAAATACCAAACCGAAGTGATGCGCCTTGCGCCCGCGGACAAGCTCGATCCGCGGCAAGGCGCGCTGGACTAGACCTGACCATGCTGCCCGTCTTCGGCCTTTCGCTGATCTTCTCGATCGTTCTGTGCGTTCACGCCGTGCGCACGAACCAGAACATGTTCTGGCTGTGGATCATTCTGATCATCCCTTGGCTGGGCGGGCTGGTCTATCTGATCGCCATCGTGCTCCCCTCGATGCTGGGCGGCACGACCGCCCGCCGCATGGGCGCGGCGACACGGGCCGCCCTGGATCCGGGGCGGGATTATCGCTCCGCCAAATTGGCGCACGACGACAGCCCCACGGTCGGCAACGCCATGCGCCTGGCGTCAGCGGCCGCGGCCCTCGGCCGCTATGACGAAGCCGAGCGGCTCTACGCCGACGCGGCGCGCGGCATTCACGCTGACGATCCGACCCTGCTGCTTGGCCGGGCCAACGCCCTGCTGGAGCTGAACCGCTATCAAGACGCCCTGACCGTGCTGGAGCAGCTTGGGCACAACGTCGATGAGGGACGCTCCCCGCAGACCGCCCTGGCCCTGGGACGGGCCTGCGAGGGCGTCGGGCGCATCCAGGAGGCCGATACCGCCTACGCCTGGGCGGCGGAGCGTATGCCCGGCCTGGAGGCCATGGCGCGCTATGCCGCCTTCATGGCTCGTCATGGCCGCCGGCCGGAGGCCGAGCGCATGGTCGCCGACATCGATCAACGCATCGCCCGCATCAAAGGCCCATTGCGCGCCGAAGCCCGCGGCTGGCGCGATCTGGCCGCGCAGGCGCTGAACTAGGCGTCTCTGAACTCGCTTTCCCCAAGTGCGCGCCGATATGCTAGGTCCCGCGCTTCAACCCTAGCCTCGAGTATCCATGGCCCTGAAAGTCGCCATCGTCGGTCTGCCGAACGTGGGCAAGTCCACCCTGTTCAACGCCCTGACACAGACCGCGGCCGCCCAGGCGGCCAACTATCCTTTCTGCACCATCGAGCCGAACACCGGCGACGTGGCGGTTCCGGAACCGCGCCTGAACGCGTTGGCCAAGATCGCCGGCTCCAAGGAGATCATTCCCGCGCGGATCACCTTCGTCGACATCGCTGGCCTGGTGCGCGGCGCCTCCAAGGGCGAGGGCCTGGGCAACCAGTTCCTGGCCAACATCCGCGACTGCGACGCCATCGCCTTCGTCGCCCGCTGTTTCGAGAACGATGACATCACCCACGTGGAGGGTCGGATCGATCCCCTGTCGGACCTGGACATCATCGAGACCGAGCTGATGCTGGCCGATCTGGAGAGTTTGGAGAAGCGGGTCACCGCGCTGGAGAAGCGGGCCAAGGGCGGCGATAAGGAAAGCATCGTCACCCTGCGGCTGGTGAAGCTGGCCCTGGACCAGCTGAACGCCGGCAAACCCGCTTTTACCGCGAAGGTGCCTGAGGACGACGACAAGGCCTGGCGCATGCTGCAGCTCCTGACCGCCAAGCCCGCCCTCTATGTCTGCAACGTCGAGGAAGGCTCCGCTGACAAGGGCAACGCCCTGTCGGACCAGGTCGCCGCGCGCGCGACCAAGGACGGCGCAAAGTCGGTCGTGATCTCGGCCCAGATCGAGAGCGAGATCGCCATGCTGGACGAGGCGGAACGCGCCGAATTTCTCGAGACCCTGGGCCTGGCGGAGCCCGGCCTGAACCGACTGATCCGTGAAGCCTATTCCCTGCTCGGCCTGCAGACCTATTTCACCGCAGGTCCCAAGGAAGCCCGCGCCTGGACCATCCCCACCGGGGCAACGGGACCGCAGGCCGCGGGCGTGATCCACACCGACTTCGAGAAGGGCTTCATCCGCGCCGAAACCATCGCCTATGACGACTACGTCCGCCTGAACGGCGAGGCCGGCGCGCGGGAAGCCGGGCGCATGCGCCTGGAAGGCAAGGAGTATGTCGTCCACGATGGCGACGTGATGCATTTCAGGTTCGCCAACTAAAGACGGGAACGCCGCGCCATGACCGCCCACGAACATCATCGGGGCCGCAAGATGCAGCTGGCCTCCAAGGCCGACGGCTTCATCCTCGACGCCTATCACGTGGCGCCCGACGACGCCCGTCAGGGCGGTCTGGTGGTGGTGCAGGAGATTTTCGGCGTCACCGAACACATCCGCGAGGTTTGCGACCGCTTCGCCGCCGATGGCTATGAGGTGATCGCGCCCAACTTCTACGATCGGCTGGAGCCGAACTTCGCGGCCTCCTACGCCCCCGAGGACGTGGCGACGGGCGCGAAATATTCGCAAGCGACGCCCTGGGACCAGGTGCAGGGCGATCTGCAGGCGGCGATCGACGTGCTAGCGGAGCACGGCCCCGTGCACGTCACCGGCTTCTGCTGGGGCGGCACGGCGGCCTGGCTGGCGGCCTGTCGCTGCGAAGGCGTGGCGTCGGCGTCATGCTTCTACGGCCGGCGAATCCCAGAGTTGCTCACCGAGACGCCGAAGTGCCCGACCATCCTGCACTTCGGCAAGACCGACGCGTCCATCCCCATGAGCGTTGTCGAGGAGATCGGCGCGGCCCACCCGGACATCCCGATCTATCTCTATGACGCGGGGCACGGATTCTTCTCGGACCGGCGCACCGACTACAATGCCGACGCCGCGCGGCTGGGGCGGCTTCGGACCCTGCAGCTGTTCCAGAAGGCCAGCGGAGCCAGGGGCGAGCACGGGTAGGCTCCCTTCGCCCCTTCGGGGAGAAGATAGGGTCAGCGTCCTAGGGCTTATTGGGATCAGGCGCCGCCCGGTTCGCCGATCGGCGCTGGCCCCCACCGTCGCTTCGCGGATGGTCTCCCCCTCTCGCTACGCGTGGGGTGAGGAGCCCCCTCCTTATCCTCCCCCGCAAGCGAAGCGAAGACAGGGCGAGGTGGCAAAGCGTGCAGCGAAGCGGAGCGCTTTGACGGTGGGGGCCAGCGCCAGCGGGACGTTCAGCTCGAATTCAACAAGCTCTAGCGCATCCAAATGAAAACCCCCTCTCCGTCTCCGGAAAGGGGGCTTGATATATCAGCCTTGATCGGCAGGCTTAGTGTTCGATGTTCCGCCACAGGGTGCGGTAGCTGGCGTAGAGGACGCCGGTGAAGATCAGCAGATAGATCATCACGGCAAGGCCCAGGTCCTTGCGCTCGTCCGCGTGCGGCTCGGCGGACCAGGCGAGGAAGGCCACCACGTCCTTGGCTTCCTGATCCGGCGTCGCGGCCACGCCGTCGTCATAGGTGACGCGGTTGGCGGTCAGTTGCAGTGGCATGGCGATGAAGCCGCCGGTCGGGACCTTGTCGGCCGGACCGGACCAGGCGCTGCCCAGGTCGGACGGGAAGTAGGGATTGTAGTAGCGGCCCGCGGGAATCTTCAGGCCAGCCGGCGCGGCCACGTAGCCGGTCAGCAGGGAGTAGATGTAACGCGGACCATGTTCGCGCGCCTTGACCATCAGCGACAGATCCGGCGGCGCGGCGCCGCCGTAGGCCGCGGCGGCGGCATACTGGTTCGGGAACGGCTTGACGAAGGTGTCGGCGGCCGTGGCCGGACGCTTGATGTTGTCGCCCGTGTCGGTGTCGATGTCAGGGACCTGATAGTCCTTCACGATCGTCTTCACATAGGGGTTGTCGTTCGGGTTCGGGTACTTCGGATCGAAGAAGGGGCCGCCCTTCTGACCGAGGTTCCGATACGACATCAGGTTCATCGAGTGACAGGCCGAACAGACGTCGTGATAGACCTTGAAGCCCCGTTGCAGCTGCTCCTGGTCGAAGCGGCCAAACGGCCCTTCGAAGCTCCAGTGCACGTCCTTCGGCTCAAGTGCGGAGGTTTCGGCGAAGGCCGGCAGGGCCATGGCCGTGATCCCGAAAACCGCCGCGATAGCGAGCGCCTTACGCATCATCGGTCTCAACCCTTCTTTTCAGGCGAAGCGGCCGCGCCTTGCGGCAGAACCGGAGAGGAGATCGACTCCGGCGTCGGCAGGGGGGTTTCGATCAGGCCGAGCACCGGCGTGATCACAAGGAAATAGACGAAGTAGTAGACGACGAAGATCCGCGACAGCCAGACGAAGCTGTTCAGGTCGGCATCCAGGAAGGTCCCCACCGCGCCGCCCGGGAAGGGGTGGGCGGCCGGCTCGTGGCCGCCGCAGTAGCCCAGCACCAGGCAGGTGACGACAAAGAAGAAGAAGAACAGGCGCGCCGCCGGCCGATAGCGCATGGAGCGCGTCTTGGCGGTGTCGATCCAGGGCAGCACGAACAGCAGGCCGATCGAGCCGAACATGGCGATAACGCCGCCCAGCTTGTCCGGGATCGCCCGCAGGATCGCGTAGAAGGGCAGGAAATACCATTCCGGAACGATCGGGTTCGGGGTCACCAGCGGATTGGCCGGGGTGAAGTTGGCCGGGTGGCCGAGGCCGTCCGGATTGAAGAAGACGAAGCTGGCGAACAGCAGCACGAACACCGCCACCGCGAAGCCGTCCTTCACCGTGTAGTAGGGGTGGAAGGGAACGGTGTCTTCCTTGCTCTTCACGTTCACGCCGGTCGGGTTGTTGTTGCCCGGCACATGCAGCGCCCAGATGTGCAGGCCGACGACGCCGGCGATCACGAAGGGCAGCAGATAGTGCAGCGAGAAGAAGCGGTTGAGGGTCGGATTATCGACCGCGAACCCGCCCCACAGCCAGGTGGTGATGGCCGGGCCGATCACCGGCAGGGAGCCGATGATGTTGGTGATGACGGTCGCGCCCCAGAAGGACATCTGACCCCAGGGCAGCACATAGCCCATGAAGGCGGTGGCCATCATCAACAGGTAAATGATCATGCCGAGGATCCACAGCACCTCGCGCGGCGCCTTGAAGGAGCCGTAGTAGATGCCGCGGAACATGTGGATGTAGACCGCCAGGAAGAACATCGAGGCGCCGTTGGCGTGGATGCCCCGCACCAGCCAGCCGTAGTTCACATCGCGCATGATGTGCTCGACGCTGTTGAAGGCCATGTCGGCGTTCGGCACGTAGTGCATCGCCAGGACCACGCCGGTGACGATCTGGGTCACCAGGCAGAAGGCCAGGATGCCGCCGAAGGTCCACCAGTAGTTCAGGTTCTTCGGGGTCGGGAAATCCAGCAGGTCCACGCCAAACCGAATGATCGGCAGGCGCACGTCGAGCCAGCGCTCGATCCCCGTCTTGGGCTCGTAGGTCGAATGTCCGCTCATCTGGATGTCAGCCGATCTTGACCTTGGTGTCGGAAAGGAAGGTGTAGTCGGGGATATAGAGGTTCAGCGGCGCCGGCCCGGCGCGGATGCGGCCCGAAGTATCGTAGATCGAACCGTGGCAGGGGCAGAGCCAGCCGCCGTAGGGGCCTTGGCCGAAGTTCGGCACGCAGCCTAGGTGGGTGCAGACGCCGATCAGGATCAGCCATTCGGCCTTGCCCGGCTTGACGCGTTCGGCGTCGGTCTGCGGGTCGCGCAGATCGGACAGCTTCACATCATTGGCTTCGGCGATTTCCTTGGGCGTGCGGTGACGCACGAACACCGGCTTGGAACGCCATTTGACGATGACCTGCTGGCCCAGGGCCACCTTGGTCAGGTCGAATTCAATGGAGGCCAGCGCCAGCGTGTCGCCGGCGGGGTTCATCTGATCGACGAGGGGCCACGCCACGGCGGCCACCCCGCCCACAGCCGCGGCGGCCGCGGCGATGTGGATGAAATCGCGCCGGTTCGGATCCTCGTGCGGATTGGTCGTTGCCATGGTGTCGGCCACCTTTGCGCTCACCCCTCGATTCACATCGCCCGAACTATCGGACGACGCCTAACATACGCGGCTCTATCCCAGGCCGCGCGCCACAAGACAACAGGCTGGAGCCATGAAAAAATCGGCGCATGTCGCGCTCCGATTCTCCCCTGCCCGCGAGTCAGCCCCCACCCGCCATCGTCTTATCGGGTTCGCTTAGAATGCGTTTGGCCCTTTTTCAACCAGACATTCCGCAAAACCTTGGCGCTGCGCTCAGACTGGGGGCCTGTATGGGCGTTCCGGTGGAGGTCATCGAACCCTGCGCCTTCCCTCTGTCAGACCGCGGCATCAGGCGCGCGGCCATGGATTATGGTCAAATCGCTGAGGTAATTCGCCATCCGTCGTGGGCGGCCTTCATGGCCGACCCGGCCCGATCGGAAGGTCGGCTTGTGCTGTTCACGACGCGCGGCGCCCAGAATTTCACCGCTTTCGCCTTCCAGCCGGGCGACACCCTGCTGTTCGGCCAGGAAAGCGCGGGCGCGCCGGACCATGTCCACGAGGCCGCCCAGGCGCGGCTGGTGATTCCCATCCGCCCGCCCGCGCGGTCGCTGAACATCACCGTCACCGCCGCCATGGCCCTCGGCGAGGCCTTGAGACAAACGGACGGGTTTCCAAGCCTGGGCTCGCTGGGTTAGTGCGTCCTTCGAGGCCGCTTCGCGGCGCCTCAGGATGAGGAACCGAGTGGACCGCCCAGTGAAGGGTTCCACAACCTTCCTCATCCTGAGGTGCGAGCCAACGGCGAGCCTCGAAGGACGCACCATGACAACGACCACGATCTCCGCCGAAATCGAATCCCGCCGCGCCCGGGCGCAGGATTGGTTCGAATCACTCCGCGACCGGATCATCGCTGAATTGGAAATTCTGGAGGCGGAAGCGCCGGCGGACCTGTTTCCAGGCGACTCCAGCCGGTTCGAGCGCAAGCCCTGGACGCGGGACACCGGGACCGGCGGTGGTGTTGGCGGATTTTTCACCGGCCGATTCTTCGAAAAAGCCGGCGTACACACCTCCGCCGCCAACGGTCGCTTCACCCCGGAGATGGCCGCCACCATGCCGGGCGGCGACAAGGACCCCAACTATGTCTCGGCCAGCATCAGCCTGATCGTCCACCCGCGCTCGCCGCGCGTGCCGGCGGTGCATATGAACACTCGCTTCCTGTCGACGGCGGAAAGCTGGTTCGGCGGCGGCGCGGACCTGACGCCTCTGCTGAACGAACAACGCCGCCAGGACCACCCCGACGCCCTCGTCTTCCACGCCGCCATGAAGGCCGCCTGCGACCCCCACGACCCGGACTGGTATCCAAGGTTCAAGGCTGAGTGCGACGCGTACTTCTGGCTGCCTCACCGCAAGGAGCCGCGCGGCATCGGCGGCATCTTCTACGACCGGCTCAACACCGGCGACTTCGAGAAGGACTTCGCCTTCACCCGCGACGTTGGCGACGCCTTCCTGTCGATCTATCCGCAGATCGTCCGCGCCCACATGCACGAGCCCTGGAGCGAGGCCGAGCGCGACGAACAGCTGGTCCGGCGCGGCCGCTATGTGGAGTTCAACCTGCTCTACGACCGCGGCACCATGTTCGGGTTCAAACAGGGCGCGAACATCGAGACCATGCTGAGCTCGATGCCGCCGATGGTGCGGTGGCCTTAGGCGCCGGCCAACCTCACTTCAGATAGCGGTCGAACCAGGCCAGGGCGCGACGTTCGGAATCGGCCAAGTGGGCCGGATCACGCAGACCGTGGCCTTCGCCCGGATAGATGGCCATGGAGGTGGGCACGCCCAGGTCGCGCAGCGCGTGCCAGAATTCCTGGGTCTGCGGCGACGGGCATTCGACATCGTCGGCGCCGACGTATTCGAACACCGGCGTCTTGACGTTGTGGATGAAGTTGATCGCCGATGAGCGGGCGTAGATGGCCGGATCGTCATAGGCCGAGTGGCCGAAGTACGGGATCATCCACTGATCGATGCCGTTTTCGCCGTAGTAGGACAACCAGTCGCTGATCCCGGCCGCGGCGACGCCGACCTTGAACCTTTGGGTCTGGGTCACCGCCCACATGGTCATGAAGCCGCCGTAGCTGCCCCCGGTAAGGCCCAGCCTGGCGTCGTCGATCGGCGCGGCGCGTTCGGCGGCGTCTATGCCCGCCAGGATATCGCGCAGGTCGCCGTAGCCCAGGTCGCGCACATTGCCGAGGGTGAAGGCTTCCCCCTGACCGAAACTGCCGCGCGGATTGGGAAGGAACAGGACGTAACCGTGCTCGAGCAGGGTGCGATCGAGGCCGGGCCCAGAGAAGTTGGGTGTCGACGCCGCGGCCGGGCCACCGTGGACATCGGTGATCAATGGCAGCTTGCCGGTCGCGTTGAGGGGCAAGAGCAGCCAACCCTGTACGCGCTGGCCTTCGCTGGTCCAGGTGATGCTCTTGGCGGTGAGCGGCATGGTAAGGCCGGCGTTGACGTGGGTCAGGTCGCGCCAGGCGCCGATGCGGCCCATTTCGATCTCCGGCGGGGCGTTGAAGGTTTCATGCACCGTAGCCGTCGCCGCCGAGGCGCAGCTAAGCGACAGGCCCGCGGTCTGGCCGGAAAGCGATTCAGCGCCGCTCCAAAGAACCCTGGGCGAGGCGCCGGGCGTCAGCTGGACGATCTGCGTCTGGCCGCCGGCGAGCAGCTTGGCCAGCAACCGTCCGTCGCATCCCCAGCCGAGCGACGTCGCCGAGGCCGGCATGGCCGGGGTGATGTCGGTGGCGCGGCCTCCAGCCAGCGGCACGGCGTATACGTCGCCGCCAGTGGACCCGAAGTCGCTCATGATGCCGCTGATGAAGGCGACTGACTTGCCGTCGGGCGACACGCGCGGGTCGGCGATCTGATGTTGCGGATCGGCCGGCGCGAACAGCACACGAGCGCCCGCGGCGGAGAAGCCGTAGAGCTTGGCCACCCACCAGTTGTTGTCGCCGTCGCCAGGCGCCGCCGTGCCGACGAAGCCTGAGCCATCGGGCATCCAGTCGTACTGGTAGACGAACAGGTCCGGCGGCGAGACGAAGGTCAGCCGGCCGGCGTCCAGGGTGGCGATTCTCTGCTCGGCGGGCGGGCCGCCGAGATCGCCGGTGATCGGCGCGCCGGCCTCGGTGGCGCCCACCTCCTTGGTGGCGCCCGCTGTGGCTAGCATGGCGAGGCGGCCATCGCGGCCATACCGCAGGTCCGTGATTGTCCCGTCGAAGTCGAGCAGCTTGGTCAGATGGGAGCCATCCGGATCGGCGGTGTAGAGCGAGCGGGCATGGGTTCCCGGCGTGCGCAGGGCGAAGGTCAGATGCTTGCCGTCCGGCGACCAGACCGGCGAAGACGGCCAGCACTGCGGAACCCGGCCACAGGGCATCGGGACCACGACGGCGGCGGCGCCATCAACGCCGCGAATCGCCAGGTCGCGCACGGCAGGAGACCGGCCGGACGGCGGCGAATCGCCCTCCACCGACGCCACGCGCCGGCCGTCCGGCGATACAGCCACCGTCAGGTAGCGATGAACGAGCCGTTCCGCCGGTGTCTCGGCAGCGGCGACGGAGCCGGTCGTCACGATGATGGCGATCACCGCTAGCAGCCCACTCCAGCGGCCGTTCTGGGCGAACGGATAGGTCTCTGCGGCTCTGTCCAACGGATTTCCCCAATTTGAATGGCGAAGGCCCAATCAACCACCCACCAGCCCACCAGGCACTATGCGCCGGGTTTAAGGCCTAACAGGCGGCGGACCGCTTGTTCGAGATCGTCCAGGTTCTCGGTGGCCACTTGATAGATCACCTCGTTGGCGACCCGATCATAGTCGTGTCTCAACACGTTGCCGACCCCGGCGATCTTCTTCCAATCGATACCGGCTTCACTGGCTTTGATTTCGGCTGGCAGGTGGCGACTAGCCTCGGAGATGATTTCGACACCGCGCTCGACGGCGCTGTGTAGGGCCCAATCCTCCCGATATTCATCATAGGACTTGCCAGCGACAACCGCCTTGATGTGGATGATGCTGTCGAGGATGTGCTCAAGCCGAAAGCGATATTCTCTTGGCGTGCGCATCAAAAAACCTGGACGGCGTCAGCTTCGATGTGCGGCTTCAACGCCGGATGAATGGTGTTGCGCGCCACCACATCAACCGGCCCGTCAAAGAGGTTCTCAATGGCCAGGTAGAGGCCGATCACATCAAGACCGCGCACCGACGGCTTGTATTCGAAAAACAGATCGACATCACTTTCGACCGCCGAGTCGCCTCTAGCGACCGAGCCGAACAGGAACACCGTCTCGACGCCCAAAGCGCGCAGTTCGCCTTCGTGCGCGCGAAGCGTCCTCATTACCTTGGCTTTTGACGGCGGGATCATGTGGCCGGATACCACAATTTCATCGATGATTCAGTAGGCCATGCCTTGGGCCACGGCCTTCAGCCGCTCGACGATCGAGAGCTTATCGCTGATGAAGTCGTTGTCGATCCACCAGGCTTCGACCTCGCGCATGACCTCGCCAACCAATGGCCCGCGCGGGACGCCGGCGGCCATGACCTCTTCGCCGGAGAGCGGGAACGTCGGGCGCGGCCAGGATCGGGCCATGGGCAGCAGGGCGCGCCACTGGGTGGTGGTCGCCGGCCGGTCCGAGGCGGCCCATGCCAGCAGGACACGGTCGCAGAAGGTGTTGGCGCCGAGTTGGTAGACGTCGCGGCGAGCCTCCCTGGGGCTCATCCAGGATCGGATCAGCGGCGTCTGGCCCAGCATGGCCGACAGCCGCTCGCGCTGGGCGTTGGACAGCCGCAGCCGCTCGGCGCAGGCGGCGCCGACGGCGGGATCGTCCGGCAACAGCGCGCCGAGGCGCAGCTCAGGGTCGCACTGGAACAGCTGGTCCGTCTCGATGCCCACCAGCCGCTCGAATCGGCCCAGCTCGCGCGCCTCCGGCAGGGCGACGGACAGAACCCCTGACGCCGCCATCAACCGCACAGTTGGGCGTGGGTCGTCGGCGGCCAGCAGTTTGAGTAGTTCCTTGGACACCCGCTCAGCCGACAGGGTCGCGATCTTGTCTTTCAGCCGGCCGCAGGCGGCCAGGGCCTCGACGTCAGGCTCGCCTTTGCCGTACCAGGCCAGGAAGCGGAAGAAGCGCAGGATCCGCAGGGCGTCCTCGTGGATGCGGGTATCGGCGTCGCCCACAAACACGATCCGGCCAGCGCGGGCGTCGGCCAGTCCCTCGCCCGTCGGGTCGAATATCTGACCGGTCGCGTCACAGTAGAGGGCGTTCAGCCGGAAGTCCCGCCGCTGGGCGTCCTCGCTCCAATCGGTGGTGAAGGCGACCACCGCGCGGCGCCCGTCCGTCTCGACATCCCGACGTAAGGTCGTGATCTCGAACGGTTTTCCGCCTGACACAGCCGTGACGGTGCCGTGGTCTATCCCGGTCGGAACAGCCTTCAGGCCCGCCGCCTTTAGCGCCCCGATGACGGCGTCAGGTACAAGGATGGTTGCGATGTCGATGTCATCAACGGGATGGCCGGTGATGGCGTTGCGGACGCAGCCGCCGACAAAACGCGCGCAGCCCTCGCCGCCAGCGGCCTCGAGCGCGGCCATCACAGCCAGAGTCTCCGGCGCACGCATCCAGGGCTTGGTCGGGATGGTTTCAGACATTCGGTATCCCCGCCATGCCGGGCGTCATGCGCTGGCCATCCGCCGCTTCCGGCGCCGGTCCATAGAGCCGCTCGTACAGCACGCGCAACATGCCGGCCGTCGCGCCCCAGATGACGCGGTCCTCATAGGGCATGGCGTAGAAGTATCTGCGCAGGCCGCCGGCCTGCTCCATGAACCGGCGTTCGTGGTTCTTGGGGTCCATCAGGAGGGCGAACGGGGCCTCAAACACCTCGGCCACTTCGTCGGGGCTGGGCGTCAGGGCGAACCCCGGCCGCACAAACCCGACCACCGGGGTGATATCGTAGCCGGTGCCGGTCTGATAGGCCGAGGACAGGCCCGCGATCTGGACGTGGCCGGCGTCGAGGCCGACCTCCTCGCGCGCCTCGCGCAGCGCCGTCTCCCATGGCGTCTCGCCAGGATCGGATCGACCACCGGGAAAGGCGATCTGACCGGTGTGTTTGCGCAAGGTGTCCGAACGGCGGGTGAGCAGGACCGTCACCCCCTCCTCATGCTCGATCAGCGGCACCAGCACGGCGGCGGGCGTCAGCACCCGCTCGCCCGGATTCTGCGCCGGGTTGAGATCGAAATCGGAGTTCACCTTCCGCGCCGCCGGATCGTAGGTGGCGATGGGGTCAAGCTTGCTGGCGATCCAATCGCGCATCTCCTCGCGCGTCACAGGAGGTGAGCCTTGGCCGGTCCGACCGGAAACCAGACGCCGTTGGAGGTGACGCCGAGCGTCGGGCCCTCCGGCGTGTCGCGTTCCTGCGCCATCTCCACCAGCTCATAAAAGACCGGTCGCCGCAGTCTCGCTTCCAGTCCGCGCCGCACGTGAAGATAGGGCCTGGGCTCGCCGGTCACCGGATCGGCGCCGACGCGGATTTCATTGTCCGGCCCGGCTTCCACCACATCCCCGACGTTGGTGGTGAAGCTGAGCGCCTCGCCCACCCGGTCGACCTGGACCGCGGTGAAGGGCGCGTCCTCGACCGTGATCTTCATCATCTCCACCGGCGTGACCAGGTAGTAGCCGTCCGGGTCCTTGCGCAGGACGGTGGAGAATAGCCGCACCAGGGCCTCGCGGCCGATCGGCGAGCCTTCGTGAAACCACTGGCCGTTGCGGGCGATGACGATGTCGATCTCGCCGCAATGGGCCGGATGCCACAGATGCACCGGGGGCAGTCCGCGCCCGGGCGCCTGCTTTACAGCCGCGGCGACGCCGTCGATGCCGGTCTTGGTTTCGGTGGAGCTCATGCGAGTCAACTTAGTGAGCTTCCGCGAGAGTCGAAAGGCGGCCGTTGTGCGTGGTTCGAGACGGCCTTCGGCCTCCTCACCAAACTCGACATGGTGGGCTACACAAAAGTTGAGTTTGGTGAGGAGCGCGTAGCGCGTCTCGAACCACGCACAGGCCTAGATCGGCTTGGCGACCGCGCCGTTCAAGGCGTCCGTCCCGCCCGGCTTCAGGGCGCGCCACAACACCCGGCGCGGATCGACCGGGCCGGGGAGCTCGATGCGGCCGGCAGGAACCTGCTCGAACCCGAGCGGGCCGAAATAGGGCGCGTCGCCGACCAGCAGGATCGCGTCATGGCCGGCGGCCGCGGCGGCCTCACAGGCGCGCTTGATCAGCATCGCCCCAAGGCCGTGCTTGCGCTGGCCCGCCTCGACCGCGAAGGGGCCAAGGAACACCACCGGCGATCCGCCAATCAGGATCGGCCATTGCCGCACACAGCCGATCGGCTCGGCCCCGCGCCAGCAGACGAAGGACAGGTCGAGCAGCGGCACATTGCCTTCGCGCAACCGCTCGGCGGTTTTGGCGTAGCGGCCGGGACCGAAGATGTCGTCGATGAAGGCGTCGATCACCGCGCGATCGGCCGACTTTTCGGCGACCAGCGGCGGCAAGACAGCGTGAAATTCGGACTCGACCAAAGTGGATTCAGACATAGGAATTTCCGAAGCGTGGATGCGGCGATATCCGCCGATCATGACGCGGGCGAGACAGCCCGCCGGGAAGGCGTTCTAGCGGCGGCGCAAAAGCCGCTGATCGAATTGTCGTCGCTCGAAGCGCATGACCTAGCCTGTCGTTCCGTAAAACGGCTTTCCCATTCGGAAGCGCGCGGACATAGGGCCGAACGCCTTGCGCGTCAATGAAAACGCGTAACAGCAAAGCCGTTGCGGCCATGCCTGCGGCAGGTCAAAGTCAGGCGACCATGCCCCCAGATTCCTCTCTTCCCGCCGACAGGCCGCTTCGCCTGTTGGACCAGCGCCCCTACGTTTTCTACTGGGCCTCTCGCTTCCTTGGCGGCATCGGCGGTCAGGCTCAGACGGTGACGATCGCCTGGCAGGTCTACACGGTCGCGCGCCGGCATGGCGACGTGCGCCACGCCTCCTTCGCGCTCGGCATGATCGGTCTCGCCCAGTTCCTGCCGGTGGCCTTCCTTACACTCACAGCCGGCGAGACGGCGGATCGGCATGACCGGCGTCTGATCGGGGGACTGGCCATGATCGGCGAAGCCCTGACCGTCTCCGTCCTGCTCGCCTTGTCCGTCGTCGGTCTGAAGGCGGTCTGGCCGATCTACGGCGTCGCCGCCGTGTTCGGCTGCTGCAGGGCCTTCCTCGGTCCCGCCTCTTCCGCCCTGGCGCCCATGCTGGTTCCGCGCGAGCTTCTGCCCAAGGCGATCGCCTGGAATTCCCTGGCTGGCCAGGTCGGCTCCATCGCCGGACCCGTGGTCGGAGGACTGCTGGTCGCCATCTCACCAATGGCCTCCTACGGGGTCTCGCTCGCCCTCTACCTCCTGTCGGCGGCCCTGCTGTTCGCCATCAGCCATCCCACCAAACCCGTCGTTCAGCCCGGCTCGCGCTGGACGCTGGTGAAGGAGGGCCTCGCCTATGTCTGGAACAACAAGATCGTATTCGGGGCCATCTCCCTCGATCTGTTCGCGGTGCTGCTCGGCGGGGCGACCGCCCTGTTGCCCGCCTTCGCCGCCGACATCCTCAAGGTCAATGCACAGGGCTATGGACTGCTGAGGGCGGCGACCAGCGCGGGCGCGATGATGGTCGCGGTGATCCTGGCCTCGCGGCCCTTGCACCGCCGCGCGGGGATTTTCATGTTCTGCGGCGTGGCCGTGTTCGGCTTAGCGACGGTGGTGTTCGGGCTCTCCAAGTCCCTGTGGGTCTCAGTCGGCGCGCTGGCCATCCTGGGCGGCGCGGACATGCTGAGTGTCTATGTCCGCCAGACCCTGGTGCAGGTCGTCACTCCCGACGCCATGCGCGGGCGTGTCAGCGCCGTCTCAGGCCTCTTCATCGGCGCGTCTAATGAGCTGGGCGAGTTCGAGAGCGGCGTGGCGGCGCGGTTTCTCGGCCCGATCGGCGCGACGGTCTTCGGCGGCGTTGGCGCCTTGATCGTCACCGGCGCCTGGGCGGCGATGTTTCCGGCCTTGCGTAAGGCCGATCGCCTGGAATAGGCCATTTCTCAAAATTCACTTCATTCAAAGGGAGAGAGATCATGGGCGTATTGGACGGTAAGGTGGTGCTGGTCACCGGCGGCGGCAACGGCATTGGCCGCGAGTGCGCCCTGATCGCGGCGCGCGAAGGCGCCAAGGTCGTCGTCAACGACCTGGGCAGTTCGCTCTCCGGCGGTGATGAAGGCTCGGCCGGCCCGGCCGAGACCGTAGCCCAGGAAATCCGCGACGCGGGCGGCAAGGCTGTCTCCAACTCCGAAAGCGTCACCAACTACGCCGCGGTCGAAGGCATGGTGAAACAGGCGCTGGACGAATTCGGCGGCCTGCATGCGGTGATCAATCCCGCCGGCATCCTGCGCGACGGCATGTTCCACAAGATGACCGAAGCCGACTGGGACTCGGTGATCGCCGTCCACCTGCGCGGCTCCTTCAACGTCTGCCGCGCCACCATCGAGCTGTTCCGCGAGCAGCAGGACGGCAGCTATGTGATGTTCACCTCGACCTCGGGCCTGCTCGGCAATATCGGCCAGTCCAACTATGGCGCGGCCAAGATGGGCATCGCCGGCCTCTCGCGGATCATCGGCATGGAAGGGGCGTCCAAGAACGTTCGCTCCAACGTCATCGCCCCGGTGGCCTGGACCCGCATGACCCAGTCGGTGCCGGTGAAGGACGAAGCCGCCGCCGAACGCCGCAAGGTGATGGCCCAGACCATCCGCGCCGACCAGCCGGCCATCCTGGCGGTCGCCCTGGCGTCGGAAGCGGCCAAGGACGTCTCCGGCCAGATCTTCGGCGCCCGCGGGGACGACATCCAGCTCTATAGCCAGCCGCGCCCGATCATGAACCTGCACAAGGACGAAGGGTGGTCGCCCTCGACCGTCATCTCCGAATGCTTCCCGCAGATGGCCGAGAAGTTCTTCTCGGTGATCCCGAACCGCCAGATGGGCGGCCCGGTTCAGGTTCAGGCTTCGTAAGGGGCTTCAGTGGCTGGCCTGAAGGACAAGCGCGGGTTCATCGACAAGGACCGGCTGGACCTGTCCGAGCGGCAGGCGGTGGAATATTGGATGAAACGCTGGGGCGTGACCCGCGATCAGCTCACCGCCGCCCACCGCAAGGCCGGCCGCATGGTCAAGGACATCGCCGCGGAACTGGGCAAGAAGCGGTAGGCGGCGCTGGCGTGTGCTTCGACATGCGCTTTTCAGGCGCGGCTCAGTATGACGTGAACTGTTGATCGAAAAAACGTCGTCATGCTGAGCCGGGCGCGCAACGACCGTGTCGAAGCACGCAGCGGCCACGCGTCAAACTTTGGCGGGGATGACCTCAGCTAGCTTTTCCAGCGCCTCGCCGGACAGTTTGCGCGTGATCCACTCGGTCTTCGCCGTCGCTCCGAGGCCATCGTAAAAGGCGATCGAAGGTGCGTTCCAGTCCAGCACCGACCATTCCACCTTGCACAGCCCTTCCTCCAGGCACCGCTGCGCCAGTCGGCGGAGCAGCGCCTTGCCGGCGCCGGCGCCGCGAACCTGCGGTTTCACGAACAGATCCTCCAGATAGATTCCGTGCCGGCCCTCGAAGGTCGAGACGTTGTAGAACCAGAGAGCAAAGCCGACCGGCTCGCCGTCCAGCTCGGCGATGTCGCAAAAGGCGCGCGGTGACGGGCCGAAAAGGACGGCGGCCATGCTCTCCTCGGTGGCCTTCACCTCGTGCAGCAGCTTCTCGTACTCCGCCAGATCGCGGATGAACTGGTAGATAAGGGCGGCGTCGGCGGGCGTCGCCTCGCGGATAAGAACAGCAGCCATCACCCGATCACCACGCCGGGCGGCGGGACGTTGTTCTCGGGCACGAAGAAGTCGGGCATCAGGCGGGCGGTGGGATCGACGCGGTAGTGATCGAAGTCGCGCACGCCCTCGTCATACAGAAGGCTGTCGTCGATCAGGAAGTTACCGCTGAAGTCCGCGGCCTTCTTCTCGAAGATGGCGTGGGCTGCATCGGACATGATGTCGACCGTGCGGCACTGTTTCATGCCTTCGTCGCCGGCCAGGGCGAACTTGATCGCGGCGGTGGCTATGCCGGTTCGGGGCCAAAGCGCGTTGAAGGCGATGCCGTCGGCCTTATACTCGGCCGCCATGCCCAGCACGCACATGGACATGCCGAACTTGGCCATGGTGTAGGCGACATGGCCCTGGAACCAGCGCGGGTTCATATCCAGCGGCGGCGACAGCATCAGCACGTGCGGGTTGGCGGCCCGCTTCAGGTGGGGGATGCAGGCCTTTGAGGTCAGGAAGGTCCCGCGCGCGTTGATCTGGTTCATCAGGTCGTAGCGCTTCATGTCGGTGGCCTCGGTGCCGGTGAGGCTGATGGCCGAGGCGTTGTTGACGCAGATGTCGATGCCGCCGAATTTGGCGACGGTCTGGGCGACGGCGTCGAGCACATTGGCCTCGTCCCGCACGTCGACGATCAGCGGCAGGGCCTTGCCGCCCGCCTTCTCGATCTCCTCGGCCGCCGTATAGATGGTGCCCGGCAGCTTGGGGTGGGCTTCGGCGGTCTTGGCGGCGATGGCGACATTGGCGCCGTCCCGCGCGGCCCTGAGCGCAATGGCCAGGCCGATGCCCCGGCTGGCGCCGGTGACGAACAGGGTTTTGCCTTGAAGGGACATGGCTTCGGCCTCCGGGGTTTCAAGTAAGTCAGTTTAACCACGGAGCACACGGAGGGCACGGAGGTTTCAGCGCAAGCGGCGCGCAGCGCGGCCAATCAGATTTGAAGGCCGGACGTCGTCCGGATCAAACTCCCTCTGTGCCCTCCGTGTGCTCCGTGGTGAATACTTCTGTCAGCCGACGCCGATGGTTTCGCGGGTGAGCGTCCACAGGCGGTCGGCGCTTTCGGGGTTGATGGCCCAGGGCCAGACGCCTTCGTTGGGCTTGTCCTTGGACGCCGGCGCGGCCTGGGCGCAGTTTTCCAGATAGAGGCCGCCGCCCCCTTCCAGCTCCGGCGCGAGCGCCGCCCAGACACTGGTCGAGGCGCCCTGTTCCGTCGTCTTGAAGCGATCGTTGATCTTGCCCGCCTCATCCATCCAGCCGAAGGCGATCATCTCTTCGCGCGGCAAGTGCCGCTGCAGCGGGGTCATGATGCCGCCGGGCATGACCGCGTTGGCGGTGACGCCGCGATCCTTGAAGCGAGCGTTGAAGCCGACGGCGAACAGCGAATTGGCGGTCTTGGACTGGCCGTAGCTCTCCCACTTGTCATAGGCCCGCGTGCGGTAGTGGGGATCGTCCCAGTTGATGTCCGAACGGCGGTGGCCGATGGACGAGAGTTGCACCACCCGCGCCGTCTTGCCGGCTCGCGCGGCCTTCTCCAGCGAAGGCGCCAGGCCCAGCGTCAGGGCGGCGTGGCCGAAGTGGTTGGTTCCGAGCTGCATCTCCAGATCGTCGTGAGTGTAGGTCTGCGGACAGGCCATGACGCCGGCGTTGTTGATTAGGATGTCCACCGGCTGGCCGCCCCATTCGTCGACGAAGCCCTTTACCGACACCAAGCTGGACAGGTCCAAATGCTGGACGCGGGCCTTCGGGCCCTTGGCGGTCTTGTTGATCTCGGCGACCGCCGCATCGCCGGCGGTATGGTTGCGCACAGCCAGGACAACCTCAGCGCCCTGCTCCGCCAAGGCTCGCGCCGTCTCGACGCCGATGCCGGTGGCCGCGCCTGTGATGATGATGGTCTTGCCGCTGAGGTCGTGGCCGGCGGAGACTTCGCGCGCCGGCGTGAAGGCGCCATAGGCCGAGGTGATGCGGTCCGTCATGTTTCCTGCCCTTTTTGTATATAGCTTGGGTTCAGCACCTGGACCGGATGGCCGTCGACCGTCAATGCCGCGCCGTCGATGCGATCCAGCCGCACCAGCGCGATGGCCCGACCATCAGCGGCGGTGCGCACCTCGCCCGCCCTCAAAGCTCCGGCGAGGATTTCAGCGCCGAACACCGGGGCATCGCCTTCATAGGCGAGGCCGACCATGCGCGACTTGATCATGCCGCGCCGTTTCATGCGCGAGGTGGTCTCCTGGCCGACGAAACAGCCCTTCTGGAAGTCGATGCCAGCCAGCAGGTCGAAATTGGCCTCGATGGGATAGTCGCTCTCGAACGGACAGTCCTTGGCCGCATCGGGTACGCCCAAACCGAGGCGCCAGGCGTTGTAGGCGTCCTCTGAGGCGGTCGCCGCATCCGCTGGCGAGCCGGCGCCGTAACCGCGCCAACCCAACTCCGGGAGACGCGGATCGGCTAGCCAGCCCGGTCCAGGCGCCGCATCCGATACGGGCCATAGCGCCAGCACCTCGCCATCATCCGCCGCGACCTGAACCTTCGCCCGCAGGCGATACATCGTCAGGCGGCGGATAAAATCCTCGCGCCGGTCAGCGGCCACGTCGATGAGACAGCCGCCTTCCTCGCCGATCAGGAAAAGATCGAACAGCAGCTTGCCCTGGGGATTCAGCAGGGCGCTGAACCGGACCTCGCCCTCGGCCAGCGCCTCCACGTCCTGGCTCAACAGGCCCTGCAGAAAGGTCCGCCAATCGGGGCCTTCTAGGCGCACCAGGGCGCGGCTGGTCAGTCTGGCGACGGTGGCGCTTTGGGTCATGATCGCCATGTGGCGCCCGCACGGCTGGAGCGCTAGCCCATAGGGGCCTATAGAACGAAGAATGGCGGGACAGGCATTTCCGATTCTGTTCATCTCCGGCACGCGCATCGGCGACGCGGTGCTGTCGTCCGGGCTGATCAAACGTCTCTACGACGAGATCCCCAACGCCCGCTTCACCATCGTCGCCGGCCCGGTCGCGTCCCCTCTGTTCGTCGATACGCCCAACCTGGAACGTGTCATCACGTTCCGGAAAGAGAAGAACGACGCCCACTGGTTCAAGCTGTGGTGGAAGGTGCGCGGACGCCGTTGGGGCCTGATCGTGGATATGCGCGGCTCGGGCATTTCGCGCTTCCTGAGCACCCGCAAGCGCGCCATCTACCATCGCATGAACGACGATCCGCCGATCCACAAGGTGATGGAGGCGGCGCGGGTGCTGAAGGTGGAGGACGATCCGCCGGCGCCCTATCTGTTCACCAATGCCGACACCGAGGCCGCCGCCGACGAGATCGTCAAGGGCTATGGCCCGATCCTGGCGATCGCGCCGGGCGCCAACTGGGTCGGCAAGGCCTGGCCAGCGGAACGCTTCGCCGAGACGGCGACGCGGCTGCTGCGCCATGACGGCCCCATGAGCGACGGGCGGCTGCTGATCCTGGGTGGGCCGGAAGATCGCGAGGCGGGCCAGACGCTGAAACTGGCCGTCTCCCGCGACCGCATCCTGGCCTATCCCGGCCAACTCGACCTTTTGACCTCCTACGCCTGCCTGAAGCGGGCGCGGCTGTTCATCGGCAACGATTCCGGCGCCATGCACCTGGCCGCAGCGGCGGGGGCGCCGACGCTTGGTCTGTTCGGCCCGTCGGACGATCGCCGCTACGCGCCCTGGGGCCCCAAGGCGAAGGCCTTGCGCGGGCCACGCGATCTGGAGACCATTCGCAAGGCCGACCCTGACTTCAACCAGGCGCTCTGCCATATGTTCGACCTGTCGGTGGACGTGGTCGTGGCGGCCGCGACCCGGCTGCTCAAGCAAACCGAGGGCGTGAATGGCTGAGACCTATGACCTGATCGTGCGCGGTGGCGAGGTGGTGAACCACGCCGGACGCGGCATGGCTGACATCGGCGTGCGCGACGGACGCATCTTCGCCGTCGGCGACCTGGGCCAGGCGTCGGCGGGCGAGGTGTTTGACGCTACCGGCCTGACCGTCCTGCCGGGGGTGATCGACAGCCAGGTCCACTTCCGCGAGCCTGGGCTGGAATGGAAGGAAGACCTGGAGACCGGCTCCCAGTGCGCGGTGCGCGGCGGGGTTACGGCCGTGTTCGAAATGCCGAACACCGAGCCGACCACCACCGACCCGGACGCCCTGGTCGACAAGCTGGCCCGGGCCAAGGGTCGCATGCACTGCGACCACGCCTTCTATGTCGGCGGCACGCACAACAACGCCCCCTTCCTGGGCGAGATGGAGCGGCTGCCCGGCTGCTGCGGGATCAAGGTCTTTATGGGCGCCTCCACCGGCACCCTGCTGATCGCCGACGACGAGGGGGTGGAGTCGGTGCTCCGCCACACCAACCGGCGCGCGGCCTTTCACTCCGAGGACGAGTACCGCCTGGTCGAGCGCCGGCCATTGGCCCGCGCCGGCGACTGGACCAGCCACCCGGAAGTGCGCGACGCCCAGTCGGCGATCCAGTCCACCGAGCGGCTGGTGCGGATCGCCCGCAAGCTGGGCAAGCGCATTCACGTGCTGCACGTGACCACCCACCAGGAAATCGACTTCCTGGCCCACAACAAGGACGTGGCGAGCGTCGAGCTGACGCCGCAACACCTGACCCTGGTCGGGCCGGAAGCCTATGAGCGGCTGAAGGGGTTCGCGCAGATGAACCCGCCGATCCGCGACGCCTCGCACCAGCCGGGCCTGTGGCGCGGGATCGCCATGGGCATCGCCGACGTGCTGGGCTCCGACCACGCGCCCCACACCCGCGAGGAGAAGGCCCGCCCCTATCCCGCCTCCCCGTCCGGCATGCCGGGGGTGCAGACTCTGGTGCCGATCATGCTGACCCATGTGGCGGACGGAAAGTTGACGCTGGAGCGGTTCGTCGACTTGACCTCGCACGGCCCCAACCGGGTGTTCGGCATCGCTGGCAAGGGCCGCATCGCCGAGGGCTATGACGCCGACTTCACGATCGTCGACCTGAAGGCCCGCCGCATCATCCGCCACGAGGATATGGCCACCCGCTCCGGCTGGACCCCGTTCGACGGCTTCGAGGCCAAGGGCTGGCCCATGGCGACCATCATCCGCGGCCGCGTGGTGATGCGCGACGACGAGATTGTCGGCAGAGGGCTCGGCGAGCCGGTGCGGTTCATGGAGACGCTTGAGGGGATGGCTTAGATTTGTGCGTGGTTCGAGACGGCCTTCGGCCTCCTCACCAAACCTGAATTGTGGGCTGCACAAAGGTGAGTTTGGTGAGGAGCGCGCAGCGCGTCTCGAACCACGCACGGCGATCCTCGCACCTGCCACATCGTCCAGCGTGTCGCGAAGGTGACGCCGCTAGCGAGCCGCAACTATGCCACTTCGCCAACATCGCTTAAGACCAGGGGCGATGACCGACGCTCCGATCCGCGACCCTAGGTACGCCGTCCCGCGCTACGCCTTCGACCATCGGGCCGACGGCGGCGTGATCATCCGCAACGACCTCCCGTTCGCGCAAACCTTCCAGACCACCAACGCCGCCCTGGACCATTGGGCTAAGGTCGCGCCGGCCGCCATCTGGCTCGCCGAGCGATCCGGCGAGGGTTGGCGCAGGATGAGCTTCAGCGAGGCGCACGATCGCATCGCGCGTCTGGCCGGCGCCCTGGCCGGTCTTGGCGTCGGCCCTGGCAGGCCACTCATGATTCTGACTGGCAACAGCATCGACCATGCCCTGATGACCTATGCGGCGATGCGGATCGGCGGCGCCGTCGCGCCGGTCTCCCCGCAATACGCCCAGCCGGGCGCGGACCTGTCGCGGCTCACGCACGCCATCGAGTTGATCCGCCCGGCCTGCGTCTTCACCGGCGACGCCGCCGTTAACGCGCAGGCGTTTGGCGCGCCGGCCCTGGCGGGTGTGGCCGTGGTGGCCGGCGCCAACGCCAGGCCTGGCGATCATCCCCTCGATGCGTTGCTGCGCGATGGAGAAGCGGTCGCGGATCGCGCTCGTCCCGAGACCATCGCCAAACTGCTGCTGACGTCCGGCTCGACCGGCAAGCCCAAGGCCGTGGTCTGCACCCACGCCAACATCGCCCTCAACGCCGCCCAGATCGCCGCCTGCTACGACGATCCCGACCCACCGATGCTGGTCAACAGCGCACCCTGGAGCCACAGCCTGGGCGCCAACGCCATCCTGCATATGTCGCTGCACCGGGGCGGAACCTTGCATATCGACGCCGGCCTGCCGGTCCACGGCAAGTTCGGCGAGACCCTGCGCAACCTGACCGAGGTGGCGACCACCTATCACAACATGGTCCCCGCCGGCTGGGGCCTGCTGGCCCACGAGCTTGAGACCGACGAGGCGCTGGCGCGGACCTTCTTCGAGCGGGTGCGGGTGATCCAGTATGGCGGCGCGGGCCTGGCCCAGAGCATCGCCGACCGCGTCGAGGCGGTCGCTCTGCGCACCGTTGGCGAGAAGATCACCTTCGCGGCGGGCTATGGCGCGACCGAGACCGGCCCCACCGCCTGCAACGTCCACTGGACCAACTTTCGCACCGGCATGATCGGCATGCCCGTGCCGGGGACGTCGGTGAAGCTGGCGCCGCAGGACGGCAAGTTCGAGTTTCGGGTCAAGGGCCCGCAGGTCTCGCCCGGATACTACCGGGATGGTGAGATCGCCGCCCCGGCGGAGGCGCATGACGAGGATGGCTTCTATCGCCTCGGCGACGCCGCCCGGTTTGTCGACTCCGATCGGCCTACGCTGGGCCTGATGTTCGACGGCCGCCTGGTCGAGAACTTCAAACTGTCCACCGGCGCGTTCGTCACCGCCGGCGCCCTGCGGCTGGCCGCTCTGTCGGCCATCGGCGGCGTGGCGCTTGACGCCGTCGTCTGTGGTGAAGGGCGCGAGGGCGTCGGCCTGATGCTGTTCGCCAATCCGACCGCCCGCGCCCGCCTGGGCGACGAAGGTCTGCGCCACGAAGTCCGAGCTGGCCTGGAGCGGCTGAACGCCTCGGCCAAGGGCGTTGGCGGCAAGGTGCTGCGCGCCCTGATCCTGCCCGAGGCGCCCGACGCCGCCAGCGGTGAGATCACCGACAAGGGCTATCTGAATCAGGCCTTGGCGCGAAATCGCCGGCCGGCCGAGATGGAGCGGCTGTTCGCCGAGGCGCCCGACATTGAGATCGTGACGCTCGACCGCATCAGCGCCTGAAGACCAAAAAAATACGAGGGAGACCATCATGAACGGCGCGGACGCGGTCCTTGGGACCTTGGCGGACAATGGGGTCGAGGCCTGTTTCGCCAACCCTGGCACCAGCGAAATGCATTTCGTCAGCGCTCTGGACCGCGAGCCTCGCGTGCGGCCGGTGCTGTGCCTGTTCGAGGGCGTCGTCACCGGCGCGGCGGACGGCTACGGTCGGATGGCGGAAAAGCCGGCGGCGACCCTGCTGCATCTGGGTCCTGGCTACGGCAACGGGATCGCCAACCTGCACAATGCCCGCAAGGCGTCTACGCCTGTGGTCAATGTGATCGGCGAGCACGCCACCTATCACCGCCAATACGACGCGCCGCTGTCCTCGGACATCGCCGGCGTGGCCAAGCCCAATTCGCTGTGGGTGAAGATGGCCACGAACGCCGACGAAGCCGCGGATTTGGCTGCCGAGGCGGTTCACGCCAGCTATGGCCCGCCGGGCGGTTGCGCCAGCCTGATCCTGCCGGCCGACTGCGCCTGGTCGCCGGCGACCCGCAAGGGCCCGACCCTGGCGCCGCCCAAACGCCCCTCCGTCTCCGGCTCCGTGGTGGACGAGACGGCGCGGAAGATCCGCGACGCCGACAAGCCGGTGATTCTGATCGGCGGCGGCGCCTGCACCGAGGCCGGCCTGCGCGCGGCGTCGCGGCTGGCGGCGCACGGCCTGCGCGTCACCACCGACACCTTCCTGTCCCGCCAGCCGCGCGGCGCAGGCCGCTATAATCCGGAGCGGATGCAGTATTTCGCCGAGGCGGCGCTGAAGGACCTGGGCGGTTCGGACCTGATGGTGCTGACCGACACCAGCCTGCCTGTCGCCTTCTTCGCCTATCCCGATACACCCAGCGTGTTGGTCCCCGAGGGCTGCGCCACCTTCACCCTGGCCGAGCGCGGCCAGAACAGCGTCGAGGCGCTGGACGCCCTGGCCGACGCCCTTGGGGTGCCGTCCGCCGCCACACCAAACGCCCCGGAACTTCCCGGCTCGCCCACGGGCGCGATCAGCCCTGGAACCATCGGCGCCTCCATCGCCCGGCACATGCCCGAGAACACCACCGTCTGCGACGACGCCGTCACCTCGGGCATGCCGATCTTCCTGCAGACCAAGGGCGCCAAGCCGCATGACTGGCTGATGCTCACCGGCGGCGCCATCGGCCAGGCGATTCCGTTGGCGGTCGGCGCGGCGGTGGCCTGTCCGGATCGCAAAATCCTGTCCCTGAACGGCGACGGCGCGGCCATGTACACAGTCCAAGGCCTGTGGACGATCGCGCGGGAGAACCTGGACGTGACGGTGATCGTGTTCGCCAATCACACCTATCGCATTCTCGGCGTCGAACTCGCTCGCACCGGCGCGGGGGCGCCGGGCGCCTCGGCCGCCAGCCTGCTCGACCTGGGCGATCCCCGGATCGATTGGATCTCCCTGGCCAAGGGCCTGGGTCTGCCGACCGTCCGCTGCGACAGCGCAGAAAGTTTCGACAAGGCCTTCGCGAGCGCCATGGGCCAGCGCGGCCCCATGTTCATCGAAGCCGCGCTGGACTGATACCCGCCAAAAAGAAAAGGCCCGCCGGATTGCTCCGGCGGGCCCTCGAATGACCGCTGGGGTCTAGGCGCTACTTCATCTTCGACAGCTTGCAGCCGCCCATCGACGCGACTTGCGCGCAGTTGAGCAGTTCGGCCGGTTCGGTCTGACCGTAGAGATAGTCGATCACATAGCCCGGTCCGCCGTCGGCGCAGGCCACTTCGACCAGGTCGTCCTTACCGACGCCGCCCTTGGAGGTGGCTTCGGCGAAGGCCACCGCGTCGCTGACGACGCAGGAGGTCTTGCCCTTGGCTCGCAGCTGCGCGGTGAGCTTGGAGAACAGCGCGCTGGTTGGGGTGAAGGAGCATTTGTAGCCCTCCGCCTCGGACCTCAGGCAGTCGAGGACGCGGGGCTGACCCGCGCCGGCCGGGAAGAAGCCCACGCCGCCTTCGGGACGGTTCGAGCACGCCACCTCGACGATTTCGACATTCGCGTCGCTCGACGGGAAGTCCGCATATTTGGAGACGTCGCACCCGAACCCAGCCTTCTTGGAGAGGTTGGAATAGAGAGCGGTCTGCTGGGTCTGCGCCTGGCGGGTGTCCGTCAGGGTGCAGCCACCGCCAATGCCGGCGGCCTTCAAACAGTCCGTGGCTTCACCGAAACCACCGTTGGCCGCGGTCTTGATCATGAAGCCCGTCTTGTCGCTGCACGACACCTCATAGAAGTCCGCGCCGTCCGGCGTGGAGCCGACATAGCGACGGCCGGCGATGGTGCAGGGCTTGCCGCTGGCCGCGACCATCTTGTCCACATAGCTGTTCTGCTGAGCGTCAGTGGTCAGCGAACATTTGATGCCGCCGCCCGAGCCATAGATCACGCAATTGGTGGTCTTGGGCGCGGCGGAGCCGTCGCGAGACGTCTCCAGCACATAGCCGCCACCCTCGGTGCAGGCGACCTCATAGATGTCCGCGGCCGTGGTGGAGCCGACGTAGCGGCCGTTGGAGACGGTGCAGGTGTGGCCCGCTTTCGTCACAACCGATTGCAGGCCCAGGGCCGGATGGCGGTTGCCCGGCAGCTTACAGGCCAGCGGGTTTGGTTTGCCGTCCGGGCTCTTGGTGGAGAGCTTGATGCAGTCCACCGCGTCGGGAACGGGGTTTTTGTCTTTGGCGATGAGGACGTAGCCGAGGCCTTCCTGACAAGCCACTTCGTAATAGTTGGCGTGAACCTTGTCGGTTCCCGTGCCGCCGCCGACATAGTAGGCGTCGGTCATGGTGCAGGGCGCCTTCGACGCCGTCACCAGCGCGGGCGCATCCTTCTTGCCCTTGGCGTGCTGGTCAGCGTCCAGCGCGGTCGGCGGGTTTTCGTCGTGCATCGCCTGATTCATTTGATCAGTGTTGGCGTGAGCCGACGGCGTTGTGTCCTGAATCGCGAACGCCGCCGTTGGGGCAAGCGCGATCAGGAATAGGGCGGCCGCAAAGCCTAGCCCGGGGACTTTCATATCAGCACTCTCCTGGAGTTCCTCTCACGTCGTTGGTGAGCTTAAACGCGTGCGCGGCGAGACGGTCAAGATCACGCTCTTTGAGCGGGTGTTCGGCGATCGGGCTGGACGAGGGCCATGGCCGAGGCTAGGCCGGGCTCGGGACACGGCGATCTGGAGGGTGACATGGCGGATGGAGCGCAGGACAGCCCGGCGGTCGAGCGCCGTCCGACCCTGGTCTATCCGCTTGAGCACACCCCTGAGTTCGGCGAGGCTGTCGAAGTCGCACCGGGCGTTCTTTGGATGCGCATGCCGCTCGGCGGATCGCTGGCCTTCATCAATGTCTGGGCCATCCGCGATGGCGACGGCTGGGCGCTTGTCGACACCGGCATGCAGACCGACCAGACCTCGCAAGCTTGGCGAAAGGTGTTCTCGGGCCCACTGGGCGGTGCGCCGGTCACCCGGCTGTTTGTCACTCACCTGCATCCCGACCACATCGGTCTGGCCGGCTGGATCACCCGCAAGTTCAAGTGCCGTCTGTGGATGACCCGGCTGGAATATCTGCAGTGCCGCATGCTGGTGGCCGATACCGGCCGCGAGGCGCCGGCGGACGCCATCGACTTCTATCGCGCCGCAGGCTGGGATGACGACGCTCTGGAGGACTACAAGGCCCGCTTCGGCGGCTTCGGCAAGGCCATCTACCAGCTCCCCGACGCCTATCGGCGCATGGAGGACGGCGATGAGATCGTTATCGGCGCCCACGTCTGGCGCGTCGTGGTCGGCTCAGGCCATTCGCCGGAGCACGCCTGCCTCTATTGCCCGGACCTGAAGCTGTTGATCTCCGGCGATCAGGTGCTGCCGAAGATTTCATCCAACGTCTCGGTCTTCCCTACGGAGCCCGATGGCGATCCTCTGAACGACTGGCTGACCTCGCTGGCGCGGATCAAGACGCTGGTCCCCGACGACGTTCTGGTGTTGCCGGCGCACAACGATCCCTTCATCGGCCTGTACGCCCGGCTCGACCATCTGATCCAGGGGCATGAGCGAGGACTGGAACGGCTGACCAGGAGCCTGGCCGAACCCAAACGGTCGGTGGATGTGTTCGGCGCCCTGTTCGCGCGCAAGATCGTGCCCGACCTGCTGGGCATGGCCACCGGTGAGAGCCTCGCTCACCTGAACTGCCTGGTCGAGCGCGGCCGCGCCGTGGTCGAGCGCGACGACAAGGGCGTCAACTGGTACCGAGCCGCCTGACGTAGTCGACGGGGGCTGAGCCCCAATAGACGCCCCTCGTCCCGACGTTGTCGACCAGACGACGCAGGGCGATGGTGGTGTTGCCCCCCAGCCCGGCCCTACGGGCGATCTCACGGTGGGAGACAAAGCGGTCGCCGCCGATGTCCGATCCCAGGGCCGCATCCTGGTCGGCGAGACCCGGCCGGACCATCAGATTGTCCACACCGGTCAGCCAGGGCCGGCCCATCAGGGCGTCGATGGGAAACGGCGTCTTATCCAGATGTTTCAGCAGCTTGGCCGCGCCCATTTCGCTGATGATATAGGCCGCCGCGCCGCCGGGTTGGGTCATCAGCCGGGTCATCCAGAACCCGTTCCCCAGGTTCAGCAACGGGCGCTGACGCTGGCGCATGATCTTGGCGGCGCCGAGAAATCGGACCAGCTCCCAACGGTCCTGATTCTGCATCAGCACATCGAGCGCCCGGCCGAAATAGGGATGAAGGGCGACGTCGTCCTCGAACACGAGCGCCGGGCCTTGGCGATCGCGCACCACGGCCTCCAGAATTGCCTTATGCGACAAAAGGCAGCCGATCTCCCCGCCCAGCATGTCATGGCCGTAAATCGCGCGCCGGCGCGGTCCGTCGTAGATGGGCTGGCTTTCCACCTCGAAACGCCGGCCGTCGACGGCGTCGAAGAATTCGAACGCGATCCCCGCCCGCTTGAGCCGCTCGGTGACGCACGCTCGACGCCGCTTCGCTTCCACCAGGCTGATCACGAAAGTCTTGGGACGAGTCGCCGACATTCATGCAAACCGATATAATGATATATCATACACCTGGTAACGGCGCCTTTTCGGCGGGCGTTACCCGAGCGGTCGGCTCATAATATCAATATAATTTGGCCAAATTGATGGAAAATTCAGGCCTAATCGCCGATATATTGAGACTATATTTTTGCTATATCATTCACGCGTTACACAGCAGCGCGATTTCTGGCGGATCGGAATAATCACGCCATTTTCAGGCCATACTTCCCGCGTGCGACCAATGGTCGGTTCTCGCCCCTACCCCTACGGCCACCGCTGGGGTTAGTGTGCGCGCCATGTCGAGCCATCCGAATCGATGCCCATGGCGGGGCATGGCGGGCGATCCGCTTTACGAGCCCTATCACGACACCGAATGGGGCGTGCCGGAGTACGATCCGCGCGCCCTGTGGGAGAAGCTTGTCTTGGACGGATTTCAGGCCGGCCTGGCCTGGATCACCATCCTGCGCAAGCGCGAGGCCTTCCGCGCGGCCTTCGACAACTTCGATCCTGAGCTCGTCGCCCGCTATGGCGAGGCCGACCGCGCGCGGCTGATGGCCGACGCCGGCATCGTGCGCTCCAACGCCAAGATCGACGCCGCCATCGCCGGCGCGCGCATCTATCTGGACATGCGCGACCGCGGCGAGGACTTCTCGAAATTCCTCTGGGACTTCGTCGGCGGCGCGCCGATCCAGAACCGCTGGACTGGTGTCGGCGACGTGCCGGCCCAGACGCCGGAAGCGCTGGAGATGGCCAAGGCGCTGAAGGCCAAGGGCTTCAAATTCGTCGGCCCGGTGATCGTCTACGCCTTCATGCAAGCGGTGGGCATGGTCAACGACCACACCACCGACTGCTTCCGCCATGAGCCCATCCGGGCGATGGGGTCGGCGAAATGATTGCCCCCCCTCTCCGCTCATCCCCGCGAAAGCGGGGATCCATTGAGCCGCGGTGGCCAGGCCCGCCCCAAATCGTGAGACATCGAGCTATGGATCCCCGCTTTCGCGGGGATGAGCGGTAACGGCATGCCCGACCTGATGCTCGAAGCGGCCTGCCAAGGCCCTGTCTGCGGCGTCGATGAGGCCGGGCGCGGCCCATGGGCTGGGCCAGTCTATGCCGCGGCGGTGATCCTCGATCCCAAACGCCTGCCGCAGGGCCTGGACGACTCCAAGAAACTCAGCGCCAAGGCGCGCGACCGGCTAGAGTTGGAAATCAAGGCCCTCGCCCTGGCCTGGTGCGTCGCCTCCGCCAGCGTCGAGGAGATCGCCGAGCTGAACATCCTGCACGCCACCGGCCTGGCCATGCGTCGCGCGGTGGAGGGGCTGCAGGTGGCCGCGGCCTTCGCCCTGGTGGATGGCAACTATCGCTTCGTCCTGCCCTGCCCGATCAAGACCGTGGTCGGCGGGGACGGCATCTCGGCGTCCATCGCCGCCGCCTCCATCCTGGCGAAGACTGGCCGCGACCGGCTGATGCAGGAGATGGACCAGCTCTATCCCGGCTACGGCTTCGCCGCGCACAAGGGCTATCATGCGCCCATCCATGTCGAGGCGCTGGGCCGTCTCGGACCGTGTCCCATCCACCGCCTGAGCTGGGCCCCTGTGCGTCTGGTGCTGGAGGGCGGGCGCTCTACGGCGGCGCGATGGGATGCCGGAGAATCGCTTGAGGACTAGCGCGGCCCCAAAGGACGAATTGTGAGCGCCGCCGCCGAGGCGCCGGCGGTCCCGGCTAAACCTAGCTTGCGCGATCCGTTCCGGCTGCTCCGCAGCCTGGTGCGCGGACGCGAGGTGGCCATGGTCGCCCTCGGGGCCTTGGTCGGCATTGGCTCTGGACTGTCGGTCGCCCTGATCGGCACCATATCGAGCATGCTGCATGACGGGTTGTTCGGCGTGCGGGGCGAGCGCCTCAGCGGCGTCGCCGAACTTCCTCGCGGCTACTGGGTCCCCATCGCCGGCGGCGTGATCCTCGGCGTGGCCGGGATGATCTGGAGCCGGCGACGGCCCACGGTTCCGGTCGACCCGATCGAGGCCAACGCCCTGCATGGCGGACGCATGTCCCTACGCGACAGCGTCTGGGTGACGGCGCAGACGCTGATCTCCAACGGCTTCGGCGCCTCGGTGGGCCTGGAGGCCGGCTACGCCCAGATGGGCGCGGGCCTCGCGTCCAAGCTGGGAATAGGCCTTCGCCTTCGCCGCAACGACCTGCGCGTGCTGGTCGGCTGCGGCGCGGGCGGCGCGATCGGAGCGGCGTTCGGCGCGCCGCTGACCGGCGCCTTCTACGCCTTCGAGCTGATCGTCGGCACCTATACGGTCGGCAATGTCGCGCCGATCCTGGCCGCCAGCGTCGCCGGCGTGCTGACCACGCGAGCCCTGCGCGCCGTCAGCTACGCCATCACCATACCGGCGGCGGCCAAACTCAACTTCGCCGCCTATCCCTCGACGTTGCTGATCGGCGTCCTGTGCGCCCTGTTCGGCATCGGGGTCATGCGATCGGTCTATTTCGCCGAAAAAGGGTTCGACTGGGCCAGGCTGCCCAAGCCGGTGCGGCCGGCCATCGCCGGCATCGTCATGATGGGCTTGGCCCTGATCACGCCCCAGGTGCTGGCGGCGGGCCACGGCGCCCTGCGCATCGACATTCCAGCCCACCTGACCATCGAGGTGCTCATCGCCCTGATCGGCCTGAAGAGTCTGGCGGCGGTGGTCACCCTGGGCTCGGGCTTTCGCGGCGGCCTCTTCTTCGCCTCCCTCTTCCTCGGCGCCCTGATCGGCAAGCTGTTCGCCGCCGTCGCCATTGTCCTGGCGCCTCAACTTACCATCGACCCCACCCTCTGCATCCTGGCCGGGATGAGCGCCTTGGCAGTCGCCGTGGTCGGCGGGCCGCTGACCATGGGCTTTCTGGTCCTGGAGACCACCGGCGACTTTGGCGTGACCACGGTGGTGCTGGCGGCCTGCGTCGTGTCCAGCCTGATGGTGCGCGAGACCTTCGGCTACTCCTTCTCCACCTGGCGGCTGCACCTGCGCGGCGAGACCATCCGCAGCGCCATCGATGTGGGCTGGATGCGCAGCCTGACGGTGGGCCGCATGATGCGCAAAGACCCGGCGACCATCCGCGGCGACGCCACCCTGGCCGAGCTGCGCCGCCGCAACCCCCTAGGCTCGACCCCGCGCGTGGTGGTGGTGGACGAGGACAACCGATACCTGGGCGTCGCCATGACGACGGAGGCCTATGCCTCGGTCGAGGATGCGCCGGAAGAGGACGCCAAACGCACCGCCGCCGACATCGCCCACTGGCGCGACACCCCGCTCACCCCGGCGATGAACATCCGCGAAGCGATGAAGGTGTTCGAACGCACCGAGAGCGAGGCCCTGGCGGTGGTGGAGGACCTGGACTCTCGCAAAGTGCTGGGCCTGCTCACCGAAGGCTACGCCCTGCGCCGCTACGCCGAGGAACTGGACAAGGCCCGGCAGGGGCTGTCGGGCGGCGCCTAGGCGGCGCGATCTTCGATGAGCCGCGCGAAGGTCGATCGCGCGATCGCCGCCATGCGCGGATCGTCGGTCAGGCCGGCGTCCAACAGCATGACGCCATAGAGCACCGCCCACCCCTGCGCACGCCGCCAGGTCGCCTCAGTGACGTCGTCGCAGGCGGCCATCGCCAGACGACGCGCACGAGCCGAGGGAAACACCATCCAGATTGCCGCAAGGTCCGATGCTCGGTCGCCCTGCCCGAGATCGCCCCAGTCGATGATGGCCGAGATGCGCCCATTCAGGACGACGATGTTGCGCGGGTGAGGATCGCCCTGAATCCACGTCGGCGCCGCATCGTTTGGCGCGGCCAGGGCGTCGGCCCAGACATCAAGCACAGTGGGGTCCAGCGTCACGCCCTTATTGGCGAGGCCTTTGACCCGAGCCTGATAGGCGGACAACCTGGCGCTAAGCGGAACGCCGCGAACGGGATTGCGCGGCGCGTCCTCCGGCGCCGGCTTATGCAGCGCGTGGAAGAAGCCGCCGAGAAGCTCACCTTGATCCTCGTCGGGCGGCGCCAGGTCGGCCGTCTCGCCCTCGAACCACGGGGTGATGCTCCAGGGCCAGGGGTAATCGTCCTGGGCTGTGCCGATGCGAACCGGCGCGGGGATCGCCAGCGGCAGCAAATCCTTGAGCAGCGGCAACCAGCGTTGCTCATGCCGGATCAGCTCCGCGCCCACCACGCGGCGCGGCAGGCGCAGCGACAGCTGATCGCCGAGCCTGAAGACAGCATTGTCCCATCCCTCGGCGGCGAGCGCGATCGGCAAGCCCGCGAGATCCGGGTGCTGGCGGGCCAAGAGACTGCGCGCCAGCTCAACCGAGATCAGCATTTCCGCCGGAGGCGTCCCTGTGTGCGGCAAAGGTGGGTGAGCCATGCGGGGTCTTTACCCCTAACGCCCTGCAAGGCCCAGACGACCTTCTTAATTCCAGCTTAACCATGACGGGAAACCAGCCCTTAACCCTGTTGGTCCAAGCGTGCGGATTCACGAGAGCGGGGCGCGCGGCGGATGACCTTCGGGCCGGAAACCATCATCGAAGGCGATTGCATCGAGGCTCTGCGGGCCCTGCCGGACCGCAGCGTCGATCTGGTTTTTGCAGACCCTCCCTACAATCTGCAGCTGGGCGGCGACCTGCTCAGACCCGACAATTCCAAGGTCGACGCCGTCGACGACCACTGGGACCAGTTCGCCTCCTTCGCCGCCTATGACGCCTTTACCCGCGACTGGCTGACGGAATGCCGCCGGGTGTTGAAGGACAATGGCTCGCTGTGGGTGATCGGCAGCTATCACAACATCTTCCGCGTCGGGGCGTCACTGCAGGACCTGGGCTTCTGGATCCTGAACGATGTGATCTGGCGCAAATCCAACCCCATGCCCAACTTCAAGGGCACCCGGTTCACCAACGCCCATGAGACCCTGATCTGGGCCGCCAAGGGCCAGGGCGCCAAACGCTATACCTTCAACTACGACGCCATGAAGATGGCCAATGACGAGCTGCAGATGCGCTCGGACTGGACCCTGCCCCTCTGCACCGGCGAGGAGCGGGTCAAGGACGCCGACGGAAACAAGGGCCATCCGACGCAAAAGCCCGAAGCCCTGCTGCATCGGGTGATCCTGTCCTCGTCCAAGCCGGGCGATCTGATCCTCGACCCGTTCTTCGGCGTCGGCACCACCGGGGCCGCGGCCAAGCGGCTGGGCCGACGGTTCATCGGCCTGGAACGTGAGCCGGACTATGTCGCCCTGGCCAAGGACCGGATCGCCAAGGTGATCCCGGTCTCGCCGGAAGATCTGGACGTGATGGGCTCCAAGCGCAGCGAGCCCCGCGTCCCCTTCGGCCAGGTGGTCGAGGCCGGCCTGCTGCGGCCCGGCGACAAGCTCTACTGCCCCAAGGGCCAGCATATGGCGCGGGTGCGCGCCGATGGCAGCATTGTGGTGGGCGACCTGTCCGGCTCGATCCATAAGATCGGCGCCATGGTTCAGTCCCAGCCCGCCTGCAACGGCTGGACCTACTGGCACTTCAAGACCGACCGGGGGCTGACCCCTATCGATGTCCTGCGATCGAAAGTGCGGGCGGGGTTGGAGCCGGTGGCGCAATCGGCGCCGCTGCAAGCGCTGGCGGCGGGCTGATCCAGACCCCTCCCGCGAGGAGAGGTTTACTGCATCACCTGGCGGTTGAGCCGCTGAACCTCACAGTTGGCGTAATCCACCCCTGATCGGGCCCAATGGTTCAACGCGTCGATGTAGGCGTTGCCGTCCAAATTGAACTTGGCCATGGCCACATTGTAGTCGTCGACGCTGGCGTTGTAGGCCTTGATAACCGACTGTCGGCACCCCGACGCTTGAGCAGCCTTGACGCAGGGCGGCGTCGCCGGCTTGACCGGAACGACGGGTTGAAGACTTTGATCGGGCGGCGGCCCGGGCGCCTGGCAAAGCTCCGCCGCACAGGCTGCGCCGGCAAAGGCCGCCAAGGCGACCGAAAAGGTGAAAGCGACGCAGCCCCTGAGCATGCCTGTTCCCCAGTCCCGACAGATACCTAGACGAGGCTTCGCCGGCGGGGCAAGCCTCTAGATCAGTCGCTCGAGGCCTGCTTTGGCGGCCTTCAGGAACACGCTTGGCAAGACGGCCAAGTTCGATTGAGGCGTCCAGATCGCCTCGGGCATCGCCTTGGCGTCATCGCACCGCCAGACCTGCAGGGTCAGAGCAAAATGGGTGAAGACGTGCTCGATCTCACCCGCGTGGCGCCAGTCGCCGGCCGTCGGGGCCGCCGCCAAAGCTTCGGCGCCAGACATGGCCTTGGCACCCCATTCGCTGGTCGGCAGCCCCAGCATGCCGCCGAGCAGTCCCTTGGGCGGCCGCTGGACCAGGGCGACATCGCCGCCGCGCTTCAACAGATAGGCGACGCCATAGCGCCTTGGGCGATCCGCCTTGCGGGTCTTGCGCGGATAGGTTTCCGGCGCGCCGCCGGCGAAGGCTCTGCAGTCGGCGGTGAGCGGGCAGCGATCACATAACGGCGCCTTGGGCCGGCAGACCGTCGCGCCCAGGTCCATCAGCGCCTGCGCCCAGTCGCCCGGCCGGTCATCGGCGACCAGGGCTTCGGCCAGCGCTTTCAGCTCCGGCTTGGCGTCGGGCAGCGGCGCCTCGACCGCATAGAGCCTAGCCATCACCCGCTCGACGTTGCCGTCCACCACATTGGCGGGCCGGTCGAAGGCGATGGCCGCCACGGCCGCCGCCGTATAGGCGCCGATGCCCGGAAGCGCGCGCAAACCTTCTTCGGTATCGGGAAATACGCCTGCGTGGTCGCTGGCCACGGCGCGAGCGCAGGCCAGCAGGTTGCGGGCGCGGGCGTAATAGCCAAGCCCGGCCCACGCGGCCATGACGTCGGCGTCCGGCGCGGCGCCAAGGTCCGACACTGTCGGCCAGCGCTGTAAGAATTTCAAAAAGTAAGGCGTGGCGTGTGGGACGGTGGTTTGCTGCAGCATCACCTCCGATAGCCAGACGGCGTAGGGATCGGCGCGGACACCATGCGCGTGATCGGCTGGCCCGATGCGCCAAGGCAGATCGCGGGCGTTGGCGTCGTACCAGGCCAGCAGGCGTTTGCGGATCGAGGACCTGCTCATGCGACCTCTTCCACAGCGGCGATCAGCCGCTGGATGTCCTGGGGCCGCGAGAGGCGATGGTCGCCGTCGCGGATCAGGGTGAAGATCAGGTCCCGCGACTCGATCGCCTCGGCCAAGGCCAGGGCGTGGCGCCAGGGCACATCGGGATCGTCCCCGCCCTGGAGAATGCGCACCGGCGCGGTAATCCCGACCGGCCCCGGCAGGATCGACCAGCGCCGGCCGTCCTCGATCAGAGCCTTGCTGATGGGATAGGGATCGCCGTAGGCGGAGGGCCTGAGCCAGACCCCGTCTTCCTCCACAGCTCGCCGGGCTTCGGCGTCCATGCCGGCCCAGATCAGCCGTTCGGTGAAATCGGCGGCCGGGGCGATCAGGACGAGGCCGGCGATCCGCTCGGTCCTGGCCAGCGCGGCAAGGCAGGCGAGCCAGCCGCCCATTGACGAACCGACCAGGACCAGCGGGCCTTCGGTCAGTTGATCGAGCACCGCCAGCACGTCAGCCCGCCAACGGGTGACCGTGCCTTGCAGGAAATCGCCCGACGAGGCGCCATGGGCGAAATAATCGAACCGGAGATAGGCCCATCCCTTGGCCAGGGCCCAGTCCGCCAGCACCTGAGCCTTGGTCCCCGTCATGTCGGAGCGAAACCCGCCCAGCCAGACCACCGTCGGCCCGTCGCCGGCCACCGCGCGCCAGGCGATTTGTTCCCCGTCGCGATCCAGCAGGCCCGAGCTTTCATCCATTCCTGACAATACCCAGTTCATGCCTAGACCGCGGCGTGTTTACCTGTCGCGCGAACAGGCTATGCACAACATCCGTGAGCACGCTGCCGCCCAACTTCACCCTATTGCAGGTCGTCCCCGAACTGGAAACCGGGGGCGCCGAGCAGACGACTCTGGATATCGCCAGAGCCGTGGTGCGGGCCGGCGGCCGGGCGCTGGTGGCGTCGCGGGGCGGACGGATGGCGGCGCGGCTCGAGGCGAGCGGCGCAACCCTGATCCCTCTGCCCATGCAGTCCAAAAGCCCGCTGACCATCGCCCGCAATGGCGCGCGCCTGGCCGATCTGGTGCGGCGGGAGAAGGTCAGCCTGATCCACGCCCGGTCCCGGGCGCCGGCGATCAGCGCCTTGATGGCCTCCCGCGCGACCGGGGTCCCGTTCCTGGCCACCTACCACGGGGTCTATGCCGCCAAAGGGCCATTAAAGCGTTGGTACAACAGCGTGATGACCCGGGGAACGCTGACCATCGCCAATTCGGCCTACACCCGCGAGCGGATCATCGCCGAGCATGGCCTCGCCCCAGACACCGTGGTCGCCATCAATCGCGGCATCGATCTCGACTGGTTCGATCCTGAAACCGTGACCCCGCAACGCATCGGCGCCTTGCGTGAGCGCTGGAAGATCGATCCCGCCGACAAACGGGTGAAGTTCGTGCTGGCGGGCCGGCTGACACGCTGGAAGGGGCAGCGGCTGATCATCGATGCGGCGGCGAGATTGAAGGCGAGCGGCGGGCCGGAGCCGCTGATCCTGCTGGTCGGCGACGATCAGGGCCGCAATGACTATCGCGCCGAACTGGAGACCGCGATCGGTGCTGGTGGACTGAAGGAGTCCGTACGGCTGGTCGGGCACTGCGACGACATGCCGGCCGCCTATCTGATCGCCGACTACGCCCTGACGCCGTCACTGCTGCCCGAACCCTTCGGCCGCACCGCGGTCGAGCCGCAGGCGATGGCCCGCCCGGTCCTGGCCGCCGACCACGGCGCCGCGCGTGAGACGGTCGCCGATGTCGAGACTGGCTGGCTGGTCGCCCCCGGAGACGAGACGGCCTGGGCCGAAGCCTTGGCCAAGGCGCTCGCTCTGTCGCCGGCGAAGCGGGCGAAAATGGGCGCCGCGGCCGCCGCGCGGGCCCGCCAACTCTATTCGTCGGACGCCATGTGCGAGGCGACCTTGAACCTCTATGCTCGCATCGTGGGGTCGGGCTGATGGCGAACCAGAAAACGCGCGAGATCAAGAAGGTGCTGGTGATCCAGCTCAGCGCCCTGGGCGCCTTCGTCATGTCGCTCGCGGCTATGAAGCGAATCCGCGAGGCCCACCCCAAGGCCAAGATCACCCTTTTGACCACGCCGCCGTTCGAGGGGATCGCCAAATCCAGCCCCTATTTCAACGAAATCGAGACAGACGGGCGCCCAGAGGGTCTCGGCGACTGGGCGGCGCTGCGATCACGTCTGCGCGCGGCCCGCTACGACCGGGTCTATGACCTGGAGACCTCCTCGCGTTCGAACAGCATCTTCCGCATGCTGCAGCCCTTCCCACCGGAGTGGTCCGGCATCGCCGGCGGGGCGTCCTTTCGCCAGAAGCAGCGCGGGCGCGAGCAGATGCATATCCTGGAGCGGCAGGCCGACCAGCTGCGGATCGCTGGCATCTGGGACGACGCGCCCACCGAACCTGGAACCGCGCCGCCACCGGACCTGTCCTGGATCCTGCGCAAGGCGCCGCCGCCCAGGCCGGTCGCGGGCGGGGTCACGCCCCGGCCATTCGTGATGATGGTTCCCGGCGGCTCGGCGCGTCACAAGGAAAAGCGCTGGCCGATCGAATATTTCACCGAACTCGCCACCATTCTTCGCGGCCAGGGCTTCGACACCGTGGTGATCGGCGGTCCGGAAGAAAGTGCGCTCGCCAGGGCGATCCAGCACAAATCGCAGGCCCGCGACCTGACCGGCCGCACAGACTTCTTCCAGATCGCCATTCTGGCGGCGCGGGCGGCCTTGGCGGTGGGCAACGATACCGGTCCGCTCAGCCTGATCGCCGCCGCCGGGGCGCCGACTTTGGCCTTGTTTTCCAAGGATTCCGACCCGCAGTCTCGCGGCCCGAGGGGCCATGTGACGATGCTGCGCGCCGACAATCTGAAAGACCTGCCCGTCGCGGAGGTGGCGCGCGCCTGCCGACATTTGATGCCCGTGGACATGGGCCAGACCTGACGAATCTGGCTCCGAAACCGGAGCGCGAGCGCCACACCTTGGAATTCCTTGAGGCGGCGCCTTGATCGGAATGGACGCCTTCGCCATTATCAGGAGACGTGGCGGCGTGCGTCGCCGCGGTTCGTTCACGGTCTCAGGAGAGATAGCCTATTCGTCGCCCCATGCCCGCCGCGCCATCCAAGGATGGACCGCGCATCAATGAAGACATCCGCGTTCCCCGTGTTCTGCTCATCGACGAGCAGGGCGAAAAACAGGGGATCATGCCCACCACAGCGGCGCTAGAAGCCGCCCAGGAAGCAGGGCTTGATCTGGTGGAGGTCTCCCCCAATTCGGACCCGCCGGTCTGCAAAATCCTCGACTACGGCAAGTACAAGTTCGAGGAACAGAAGAAGCGGGGCGTGGCGAGAAAAAAACAAAAGCTGATCGAAATCAAAGAGATCAAGCTTCGGCCGAACATCGACACCCATGACTATGACGTCAAGGCCCGGGCCATGCAGCGCTTCTTCGAAGAAGGCGACAAGGTCAAGGTGACGCTGCGGTTCCGCGGCGGCGAAATGCGCCACCCCGAGCTGGGCATGAAGCTGCTGAACCAGGTCAAGAGCGACTTCGAGCCCGTGGCCAAGGTCGAGTATGAGCCGCGCATGGAAGGCCGGCAGATGATCATGATCCTGGCGCCCAAGTAGCGCCAGGTCGGTCAAATAGGGGGCGGGCATGAGGCGGGCGATTGCGCTGACCTGTGCATTTATCTTCGCGGCGCTCTCGGGCGTCGCGGCCGCCACGGCCCCCTCAATCCCCCACGCGCCCTACGCCGAGGCCGATTGGACTCAGGCCATCGAGCCGTTCCGCATCGCCGGCAACATCTATTATGTCGGCGCCCGGGACCTGACGTCCTACCTGATCGTCACGCCCAAGGGGGATATCCTGCTGGACGTGGGCGTGAACGAGAACGCGGCCCTGGTTGCGGCCAACATCCGCAAGCTGGGCTTCGATCCCCGGCAGATCAAAGTCATCCTCAACAGCCACGCCCACCTGGACCACGCCGGCGGCATCGCGGCGATGAAGCGTCTTACGCACGCCCAGTTCATCGCCAGCGCGGCCGATGCGCCGGTGCTGGAGAGCGGCGGCGTGAAGGACTTCCACTTCGGGCCCAAACCGCAGTTTCCGGCGGTGAAGGTCGACAGGATCATCGCCGATGGCGGAACCGTCAGCCTGGGCGGCGTCACCATGACCGCGCACCTGACGCCCGGCCACACCAAGGGCTGCACCACCTGGACAATGCCGGTGATGGTCGACGGTCAGCCGCGCCAGACGCTCTTCCTGTGCAGCCTCAGCATCCTATCCGGCTATAAACTCACAGGCGATCCCAGCTATCACGGGATGGGCGCCGACTACGCCCACACCTACGCCGTGCTCCACAGTCTGCCCTGCGATGTCTTCCTGGGCTCGCACGGCCAGTTCTACGGCATGCTGGCCAAGCGGCAGGCGATGCTCGATCACCCCTCCGCGCCGAACCCCTTCGTCGATCCGGCCGGCTGCAAGGCCTTCATCGATAAGAACGAGGCGGCGTTCCGTCTGAAGCTGACGGCAAGCCAAACCCACTGACGCGCCTCAGTCGGCGGGATTGTACTTCTGCACGAAGGCGACGGCGGCCTTGAGCGTTTCCGCCCGTGTCGCCGAACTGGACAACCAATGATCCTCGTTCTTGGTGACCAAGAACTCCACCGGCTTGCCGGCGGCTCGCAAGGCCGCGTCCATCTCTTGGCTTTGTAGGATCGGAACGACCGAATCATCCGTGCCATGGATCAACAGGATCGGCGCGTCGGCTCGGCTCGCCAGCTTCAATGGTGAGATGGACTCCAGGCTGGGCGCGCCCGCCACGCCAACGCCCATCATCTGCCGGGCGCTGGCGGTTGCGTCGTAGCCTTGCAGATCCTCCCACCACTTCAACTGCTGGGCCGGATCGGCCACGCCTGACCCTGATACAGCGCAACGGTAGAGGCCCTGTTGAACGGTGACGCCGGCCAGGGCGGCGTATCCGCCGTAGGAAAAGCCGACAATACAGGCGCGTTTCGGGTCGCCGATCCCCTGTTCGCCGAGAGCTTTCAGGCCATCGGCTATATCATTGATCATGCCGCGACCCCACTCGCCATAGCCGGCGTTCTCGAAGGCCAAGCCTTGCCCGCCTGACCCACGATAATTGGGCTGAAGAACGGCATATCCACGAGAGGCGAACGCCTGGGCGAGCCAGTCGAAGTGAACCAGGTCGTAGGGGCCGATTGGTCCACCGTGCGGAAGCACCACGACAGGCAGGTTCTTGCCGTTGCTGCCCGGGGGCAAGGTCAGCACCGCCTTGATGACCTGACCGTCGGAGGCCTTGTATTCAAACAAGCGGAACTCGCCCACCTGGTCGGCGGGCACATCGGGATAGGCGGTATCGATGATGTCCGCCCGATGGGTGGTCAGGTCCACCAAGTAATAGGTGCCGGGATCGCGCGGGCCGTCCGTATGAACAATCAGGTGATCGACAGCGGTATCGATAGACACGACGCTGTGGTTCATCCCAGCGAACGGCTTGATGGCCGCATCGACCCTTGCCTGCAAACGAGGATCGAAAAGCTCGTAGCGATGATTGTCGATGTCGGCCCCGATGACGAGACCAGTCGCGGGGTCGCGAAGCACCTCGGTGACGTTCTTCCCGGACCAGAGCGTCTGGATAGCGACGTCTGAGACCTCGATCCACTTATCCACACCGTCGGTCTGATCGTGGACCAGCAGGGCGCCGGCCGCCCGCCCTATCCCGGCCAGGCTCGTCATGGGCCTGGGCGAGCGACGGCTGAGGAGCTCCTTGTCGCCCCGAAACAGATCCCAGCTGAAGTCGTGGACATAGTAGTTCGCAAATCCGGAGACGGCGCCGTTTGGATCGATCGCCCAGCCCCTGATGAACTCCGTACCGGATGCGACCTTCGTGATCTCATTGGTGTCCAGGTTGATGCGCCAGAGGTCTGGAAAGCCGCGAGTGTAGGTCGCCGTGAACTTGTTCTGTAGCCGCGACCCGACCGCGGTGCCCTCACGGGGCGTGTTCCAGGCGAAAGCGTAGGGCTCGCCGTCGATGGAATAAGCGGCTTCAAGGCCATAGCCGGCCGCAAAGAAACGGACGTCCTTGTCGAACAGGACGTCGGCCGTCTGCTTTGCGATATTGACGTTGAAGGTGAAGAAGAACTCGCCCTTGTCTTCGTAGTCCCACCAGAAGGATTGCGCCGTTGAGGCCGTCAGCAGGACGTGGTCGTCATCGACCCAGTCGATCGAACGCACCTTGGCGTTGCCGGCGGCCACGCTCATGCGCACAGCGCCATCCAACGTCCGGACCAGCACATAGCGCTTGCCGTCCACGTCGCCGAACGAGACCATGTATTTGCCAGACGGGGACAGCGAAAGGTTCTCGATCGCCGGCAGGCGGCCATAGGCCTCGATCGGCGGCGGCGGCGCGGCGGCCGCAACGCCAGCGACAAGGCACGCGCACAGGGCGGCGCCCATCCAATAATTACGCAAGATCAGCCCCCGGAACGCTCTAGGTCCTCATGAAAGCCGTCCTCGCGGGCAGGGTCAACCATTCCGCGTGTCGGTTCCCAGTGAAGGACGCGCCTAGCGCATACCGGGGAACCCCACCTGTGAAAAGCTCGCTGTCGCGTCATCCCATTGCGGCAAGTTTGTGCATTTCTTTGCCAAAATCGCACCCGCGTAACAGCGTTCTTGACGCGCTTCGCGAACGCCCCCTAGCCTGCCCGCTTCGGTAGAATTTCAATCCGACACAAAAACACAACCCGGCAAAAGCCATACCGCACAATGGGTTGTGAGACAGGGGCTCACACGTGAAACTGTATAACAGTCGCATTCGTTTGCTATCATCGAGCGCGATCCTCAGCGCAGCGCTGCTTTCCGTCCATGGTGGTCAGGCCTCTGCGCAGGCCGCGCCATCCGCCCCCGCGGCGGACAGCACCACCGTCGGGGAAGTGGTCGTCACCGGCAGCTTGATCCACCGCACCAGCGTCGAAACCCCCTCGCCTGTCACGGTGCTGACCGCCGAGACCCTGAAGAACTCCGGCATCACCACGGTCGCGGACGCCCTGCGGACGGTTTCGGCGGACAACAGCGGCACCATCCCCACCGCCTTCAGTAACGGCTTCGCGGCCGGATCCTCCGGCATCGCCCTGCGTGGCCTGACCGTGAACTCCACCCTGGTGCTGATCGACGGGCTTCGCACCGCCAACTATCCCCTGCCCGACGACGGGGTGCGCGGCTTCGTCGATCTGAACACCATTCCCTTCAGCGCCGTGCAACAGGTCGAGGTGCTGAAGGACGGCGCCTCCTCGATCTATGGCGCCGACGCCATTGGCGGGGTGGTCAATATCCTGATGAAGAAGACCTACCAGGGCGTGGAAGGCGACGTCGAACTGGGCGGCACGCAACATGGCGGCGGCGACAATCAGCGGGTCACCCTGACCGTCGGCCACGGCGACCTGGAGACCGATCACTACAACGTCTACATCGACGCGGAATACCAGAATGACGACCGGATTCTGGTGACCCAACGCGGGTTTCCCTACAACACAGCCGACCTGTCATCGATTGGCGGTCTGGACAACCAAGGCGGACAGCCGCTCCTGAACAACGGCTCTATCTATGGCACGGTCGCGCCGGCGACCCTGACCGGCGGCAGCGTCCTGGACGGGGTCGCAACCGGGCCCACCCAACTTCTGAGAGCTTGCGGCGCCAAGGGCACGCCGGCGTCCTTCCCCGCCAGCGCCACCAGCTTCGGCGGCGTCTACTGCGCGCAGAACTTCCTCAGCTACACCGACGCCCAGCCGCAAGAGACCCGCTATGGCGTGCTTGGCCGGTTCACCGCCCAGCTGAACCCCAATACCCAGGCCTGGTTCATGGCAAGCTACTATGACAACCGGACGGTCGAGGACGAGGCGCCGTCGCAGATCCAGAACAGCACGCCGATCAACACCGACACCATCGCCCTGCCGGCCACCCTGACAGGCGGCGGGCTCAATCCCAACGATCCCTTCGCGGCCAGTGGCCAGGCGGCGCTGATCAACTACGCCTTTGGCGATATTCCCTCGAAAATCTACCTGGATAACCGCGCTTATCGCGCCGTGGCCGGCGTCAAGGGCAGCGAGGCCGGATGGGACTATCAAGTCTCCGTCGACCTGAACCGGGACTCTCTGCGCACCGAGGGGACGGGCTTCATCTACGAGCCGCAGCTGATCGCGGACGTCGAGAGCGGCGCCTACAACTTTGTCAATCCCTCCGCCAATACGGCCGCCGTGCGCAGCGCCCTGGCGCCCAACCTCTACAAGACCTCGACCAGCGACCTGGACTCCTTCGACATCAGCGCCACCCGGCCGTTGTTCGACCTTCCTGGCGGCCCGCTCGCGCTGGCCGTGGGCGGCCAATTCCGCTACGAGGCGGTCAACAATCCCAACATCAACACCAACGACGAGGTCGCGGCCGGGGACGGGACGATCCAGCCGGCCTTCACCTTTGGCCACCGCACCGTGGGCGGCGTCTTCGCCGAGTTGGAGGCGCCCGTCCTCAAACAGGTGCTGATCAACGTCTCGGGCCGCTACGACCACTATTCCGACGTCGGCGGATCCTTCTCGCCCAAGGTCGGGATCAAATATACGCCGTTCCGACAGCTCGCCCTGCGGGCCACCTATTCCCAGGGCTTCCGCGCGCCGAGCTTCTCGGAATCCGGCGACAGCGGCGTGATCGGCTACACGCCCTACACCCCCGCGTCAGCGCTCGACCCCACGGTCGCGGCACAAGAGGCGTTTATCAAGGCGCACAGCCCTGGCGGGGTGGCCGACGCCTATATCGCCAATCCCTACAATCTGAATGGCTCGACCGAGGGCAATTCGCATATCAGACCTGAGACCTCGACCAGCTTCACCCTGGGCCTGATCGTCGAGCCTGTGCGGGCCTTCAGCATCTCGGTCGACTATTACAACATCAACAAGCACGATGTGATCGGCGGCCCCAACCAGGGCCAGATTCTGGCCGACTATTACGCCGGAACGCCGCTTCCCCCCGGTGTTTCAGTGATCGCCGACGCACCGGACCCGCAGGCGCCGACGGCTCTGGCCCGCCCGATCGTGATCAACGAGACCTACGTCAACACCAACTCCGAGTTCACCGACGGCATCGATATCGACGCCCGCGCCAAGTTCGATCTGCCCGCCGGCGTGAAGTGGCTCAGCGAGATCAACTTCACCGACATCTTCAGCTTCACCTACGACAACGACGGAACCACCCTGCAATTCGTCGGCACCCAGGCGCCCTACGCGCTGTCGTCCGGCGCGGGCACCCCGAAATACCGGGCCAACTGGGCGAACACCTTCAGCTACGGGCCGCTCAGCGTCACCGGCACCCTCTATTATATAAGCGCGATCAAGGAGACCGGCGTCGACGTTACCGGGACCCCGCCGAGCTGCCTTTATCCGCTCCCCACCAGCTGCAGCGTCTCCGAGTTCTGGGATTTCGACCTGACCGGCCGCTACAAGATCAACGACAAGGTCGAGCTGTACGCCTACGTGGCCAATGTGTTCGACGCCAAGCCGCCGCTGGATCCCGCCGACTATGCGGCCGGCGCGGATGGGTCGGGGCTGAACTACAACCCGACCTATGCCCAGGCCGGCATGGTTGGCCGCGCCTTCAAGATCGGCATCCATATGAAATACTGACCTGTGGGCTGACGGAACGTCAAAGGGCGGACCGGTCAGCGTCCGGTCACGGGTCAATCTATCCCGGGGCCCGCGCCGAGCACACAGTTCGGGCGGCCCTGGACGATCCTGATCGTGGCCGGATGCATCTGGGTGAAGTAGGTGGCGTGGCCGGCTGGCGCGGCGACATCCAGCAGCATGGGACTGTTGAACCGGCATACCGGAACGGCCGTCCAGCCACCGCGATCAAAGATCACCATGCATTTCACATAGCCATAGACCCTGGAGAACCGGGTCTTCACAAACTGGAAGGTGTCCATGGCCTGGGGCGCGTAGCCGAATTGCGCCGTTCCCGAGACGACCGGACACGGCGGTCCCTTGATGGTCCAGGCCTGGGCCGTGCGGATCGCTGCCAGCTGCTGTTCCCAGCACCATCCAACAATGCCGACGAGCAGGAGCACACCCAGGAGACCGGCCATCAGGTGATCGATAGGCAATGCCCGGTGGGGTTTTCGCACGCCATAGTCGCGGGTCATCGGCCAAGCAGCGGCCGCAGGTTGAGGTCCAGCGCCCGGGTGAAGGCGGCATTGTCGGTGGAGAGCAGCTCATGGCCTTGCCCCGGCACGACGACAAAGACCTTGGCGGGCGCCTGGACGCGATCCAGCCAGGCGCGGGCGAACGGCGTGGGCGTGGTCAGGTCCGATCCGCCCTGGATCACCACCACCGGCATGGCGAAGCGCTCGCCGGCGCCGGTGATGTCCACGTCGCGGACCTCGCGTTTCCAAAGCCGAGTCTGCAGCATGGCCGTCATGCCCCGCTGCAGCGCGAACACGTCCGCCAGGCTCCAGTTCGGGTCGGTGAGCACCGCCTTGGCGTTGTCATTGTAGGACAGGGCCGGCGGCAGGTAGGGACCGGCGGCGTGGACCATGTGCATCATGGCCGGCGAGTTGTCCGGCCAGGGGGGCGGGCCGGCGCCGTTGCGCAATTCCGCGACGCCCTTGGCGTCGCCGGCGGCCTGGGCGTGGTCCAGCAGATAAGTATAGAGCCACCTCTGCCGATCGGTGGCCGACGCTGCGACCAGGCCCGTGCCGACATAGGCCGCGTAGAGGTCGGGTCTGGCCAGCGCCATCCGGGCGCCCAGGATCGATCCCCAGGAATGGCCGACGATCACCAGCTTGTTCTTCGGAAAGCGCTGGTGGAGGTATTCACTGACGGCGATCCCATCGGAAACCATGATCGCCATGTCGGTATTCGGGTCAGGGTTTCCGCCTGCCCGGCCCAGGGTCTTGCCACCTCCGCGCTGGTCCCACTGCACGACGACCCAGTCGCGCTCCATGGGCCGGATGTATCGCGTCAGATAGCTTTCCGGCGACCCTGGCCCGCCGTGCAGAACCAGCAGGACGGGGCTGCGCCGGTCCTGGCCACGGATGGTGATCCACTGATCGGCGCCGTTGATGCGGACGAACCGCGCCTCGTCGATCCCATTGGCCGACCGGGTGGCGAAGGCCTGGGCATTGCGATGCTGAAGGAGGACTCGCCAGCCAATGACGCCAGCGGTGAGTAGCGCCGAGATGAGCACAAGGGCGCCCAGGCCGCGTACGAGGTAGCGGATCATGGCAGTCTCCGAAATGCAGTTGGTCAGCCGTGCGGCGGTCGATCCAAGCGGATCAGGGGCTGGGGTCCATCGAGACGTAGATGACGGGATAGATGTCGAGCGGCGCTGGCGGCTGCGCCGCCCAGGCGCCAATGCCTATGATCACCGCAAAGACGGCCAGGCCGATCATGCCGGCGTCGCGGCGATCCTGCGCTGGCTGCGGCCGCATCAGGGTGAGGATCCTGGCTTCCAGCGGATGCACGCTCCGGCCGCCCCAGTGGCAGCCCAGCGGCGCGTAAACCGACGCGCGCTGGCTGATCAGCAGCGCCTCGGCATAGCGGCGCCGGTCGCCCGGCAGCCGCGCAATCACCGTGGCGTCACAAGCCAGTTCCTGGTCCAGCCGCATGGCGCGGACCGCCAGATGCAGCAGCGGATTGAACCAGCCCAGGCACTGAAGCAGTACGGCCAGTGCGTTGAAGCGCGGATCCAAGCGATCCATGTGGGCGCGTTCGTGGGCGCGGATCAGCCGGCGCTGCTCCGGCGTAAACCGAGCGGAATAGTCGGCTGGGACCACCAGGCGTGGAGCGATCACTCCGAACACGGCGGGCCCGGCTTGGCCGGCCCTGGCCGCCAGCCCGTAGCGATATTGCGACCAGACCACCCAGGCTAGGCTCGCGGCCAACCCGATAAGCCAGAGGCCGACGAGGATCGCGTCCGGCCCCGCCGCCAACCAGGCCTTGGCGGCCAGGCTGATCGCCCGAGCACTGGCCAAGGGCCGGGCGGAGACGTCCAGCGGGGTCAGGCTGCCGGCCGCGGCGATCGGGACCAATATCCAGGAGGCATAGGCCAGTTGCGCGCCAAGCCAGCGCCTCACCGAGGACCGCGCCAGGAACACCAGCAGGATCGCGACGCTGGCGGCCAGATTGGCCCGGGCCAGGGCGATGAGGACGTCAGCCGCCATCGTCCATCTCCTCGATCAGCCGCCGCAACCGGGCGATGTCCTCGGGTTTCAGTGCGTGATGGTCGGCGAAATGGGCAACCAAGGGCGCCAGCTGGCCGTCGAACAGGCGGTCAAGCAGCCCCTGGCTCTCGGCCTGCACATAGTCGGCGCGCTGCAGCAGCGGCCGATAGACGTGCCGCCCAACCGCCTTCGCCGACTGGATCGCCTTCTTCTTCAGAAGCCGATTGACCAGGGTCTTCACCGTGGCCTGTCCCCAGGCCTCGGTCCGGGCGATGTCGTCGATGATCTCGGCGACCGTCATCTCGCCGTGGCGCCAAAGCGCCTCCATGATCTTGCTCTCGGCGGCGGTGACAGTAACGGTCATGATCGTTTACATCCGTAATTCACGATCAAATTATCGTTGTAAATTGGATTGTCAAGGGGGCGCCCTGACGTCCCTCGTTGACGCAAAAGCATCACCATCGCCTGGACAGCGTCGCCTTGCCCCGGACGGCCAAGCACCTTATCAGCGGTTACATGTCCGTGATCGCATCCGATCCTGCGGCGAAACGCTCCGGCGCTTCGCTCTACGTCCTTTTGTCGGTGATGTTCATCAACATGCTGGGCTTTGGCGTCGTGGTGCCGCTTTTGCCCTTCTACGCCCGCTCTTTCCACGCGCCGCCGTGGGAGATCGCGCTGCTGTTCTCCGCCTATGCGGTGGGCTCCTTCTTCGGCGAGCCCTTCTGGGGACGGTTGTCGGACCGGATCGGGCGCAAGCCGCTGCTGGTCACGACCGTCTCGGCCAACTGCCTCTGCTACCTGGGCCTCGCCTTCGCGCCGAACATCTATGTCGCCTTCCTGGTGCGCTTCCTGGGCGGCCTGGTCGCGGGCAATGGCTCGGTGGTTCAGGGCTATATCGCCGACGTGACCCCGGCGAACGAGCGGGCGGGACGCATGGCCCTGCTGGGCGCGGCCTATAATGTCGGCTTCATCTTCGGCCCGGCGGTCGGCGGCCTGCTCGCCCACCCCACGGCAGGGCCCGAAGGGTTCCGCCTGCCGCTGCTGACCTCCTCGGCGCTGGCGGCGATCTCGGCGACCTGCATCTTCTTCATCGTCAAGGAGAGCCGGGTGTTGAGCCAGTCCAACGCCAACCAGCTCAGCCGCTGGGCCATGTTCGGCAAGGCGATCGAGCATCCGGTGGTCAGCCGGCTGATGCTGCTGACCCTGGTGGCGGGCCTGGCCTTCAACGGCATCGAGGCCACCTTCGGCTTCTGGGCCCAGGACCGTTACGGCTGGGGACCGCGCAACGTCAGTCTGTGCTTTACCGCCGCCGCGGTGGTGTCCGCCTTCGCCCAGACAGTGCTCACGGGCCGGCTGTCCAATCGATTCGGGCAGGCGACCATGCTGGCGATCGGCATGGCGATCACCGTCGTCTGCACAGGACTGCAGCCGCTGTCTCCGGTCGGCTGGGTGACCGTAGTGCTGATGGCGACCATGTCACTGGGCCAGTCGGTGGCCTTCCCCAACGCCTCGGCGATGATCTCGCGCACCACAGACCCGGATAGACAGGGGCAGATGCTGGGCCTGAACAACGCCTCCGGCGCCCTGGCTCGCGTCCTGGGGCCGATGGCCGCTCTCAACCTGTTTTCCAGCGTCAACCACAACGCCCCCTTCATCGCCGGGGCGGCGGTGGTGGTGCCGGCGATTGTGTTGGCCATCTCGGCCGGCAAACAGGCGCGCAAGCTGGGCGTTCGGTCGTAGATTCATGGGTCATGATGGATGCGAAACTTGTGATTTACGATCGCATATGCCGCGACGGACACAATTGTTCCGCTTTTGTTCGATACAATATGACCTGAGGCGGTGGCGCGACTCCTTGGAACGCCACTTGCTGCTAACCATTGATTCGTTATCCTGCCCCCCCAGGGGAGACTCGTTATGGCCGCACGCAAAGCAATTCTGAACCCAGCACCATCGCGCCCGGAGCTTGATGCACTCCTCGAAAACGCGCGGAAAGTCGGTGTGACAGACGATCAACTTCAAGAGCAGCGCGTGAGCTTCGCTTACGGCAATGCTCCTGCCGATGCGGATAACGTGACTAAGGAATCCGTGCGGGCCGCCTCAGTGCGCAACAGATTAGCCGCCGCCTAGTAGGCTGTCGGGCGAGGCGCCTTAAGCATGGTCGTCATCGAGAACCTTGTGCAGGCTCAACTTACCGACGCACCCTAGCTGCGACGGTCAACTGCCCACCGAACGCGCCCCGTTGCATTCGCGGCCGTTTTCCCGTATCCACGCCCGCTCTTAAAGAACGGCCTGGCCCAAGGCATGCCATGGCGGTTCTAAACGCGATCTCTCAGAGGACGGGGCTTTAAAACGCTCCGCAGCAAAATGCCGAAGTTGAAGACCCACTCAGGCGCCAAAAAGCGCTTCAAGATCACTGCGACTGGGAAGGTAAAGGCCGGCGTGGCCGGCAAGCGACACCGCTTGATCAGCCACAACGCCAAATACATCCGCCAGAACCGGGGCACTAAGGTGATGAGCGAGCCTGATGCAAAGCTCATCAAGCACCACCTCCCGTACGGCTGAACCCAACCCCAAGACAAGGTGATCTGATATGGCTCGCGTTACTCGGGGCAAGACGTCCCACGCCAGGCACAAAAAAGTTCTAGAGCAGGCCAAGGGTTTCCATGGCCGCCGCAAGAATACCATCCGCGCCGCCAAGGCCGCGGTCGACAAGGCCGGCCAGTACGCCTACCGCGACCGCAAGGTGCGTAAGCGTCAATTCCGGGCGCTGTGGATCCAACGCATCAATGCCGCGGCCCGCCTGGAAGACATGACCTACTCGCGATTTATGCACGGCCTTGAACTGGCCGAGATCGACATCGACCGTAAGGTCCTTGCCGACATCGCAGGGTCTGATCCCGCCGGTTTCAAGGCCATCGCCGACAAGGTTCGCGCCGCGCTGGCCTAAAAGCCGCTTCTCCCCACTTCGGTGGGGAGCGAGGGTTTTTCTTCTTTTACGGTCATCGCAGACGCGGGCGCCCTCCAACACGCTCGCGTCCCCGCTCGCGGGGATGGGCGGATAACAAGATCAAACCCATGACCGATCTCGCTACCCTTGAAGCCCAACTGACCGCCGAGATCACCGCTGCTGGCGACCCGGCGGCGCTCGACGCCGTACGGGTCGCGGCGCTGGGCAAGACCGGCTCCATCTCAGGCCTGCTCAAGACCCTGGGCGCCATGAGCCCGGATGAGCGGCGCGAGCAGGGGCCGCTGATCAACGGCCTGCGCGACCGCGCCACGGCCCTGATCGCCGCCCGCAAGGCCGAACTGGACGCCGCCGCCTTGGAGACCCGCCTGGCGGCCGAGCGCGTCGACCTGACCCTCCCCGCCCCGCCCCGCCGCAAGGGCAGCGTCCATCCCACCATGCAGGTGATGGACGAGATGATCGCCATCTTCGCCGAGATGGGCTTCGCCGTCGCCGAAGGGCCGGACATCGAGGACGATTTCCACAACTTCACCGGCCTGAACTTCCCGCCCAAGCACCCGGCGCGGGAGATGCACGACACCTTCTTCTTCAACGAACGCCCCGACGGCGAGCGCATGCTGCTGCGCACCCACACCAGCCCGATCCAGGTGCGGACCATGCAGCGGACCAACACCCCGCCGGATGCGCCGCAGTTCGCGCACGGCCAGGAGCCGCCGATCCGCATCATTGGTCCCGGCCGCACCTATCGCTGCGACAGCGACCGCACCCACACGCCGATGTTCCACCAGATGGAGGGCCTGGTCATCGACCGGAACATCCATATGGGTCACCTGAAGTGGACGCTGGACACCTTCTGCAAGCGCTTCTTCGAGAGCGAAGCGGTGGTGACCCGCTTCCGCCCGCACCACTTCCCCTTCACCGAACCGTCGGCCGAGATGGACGTGCAGTGCGACCGTTCCGGCGGCGCGATCAAGATCGGCGAAGGAACCGACTGGCTGGAGATTCTGGGCGGCGGGATGGTGCATCCCAACATCCTGCGCATCTGCGGCCTGGACCCGGACGAATGGCAGGGCTTCGCCTTTGGCATGGGCGTCGACCGGCTGGGGATGCTGAAGTACGGCATGCCCGACCTGCGCGACGTGTTCGGCGCCGACATCCGCTGGCTGCGCCACTACGGCTTTGGCCCGTTCACCGCGCCCAACCCCGCCAGCGGGTTGAGCTGATGACCAAGGCCTATCCCAATCTTCCTCGCTTCAGGCTTGGCGATACGGACGAGTTGACCGCCGAGCTTATCGGCGCGGCCCTGTCCGGCCTGAAGACCGCTACCTGCTGGGCCAAGGTTCACGGAACCTTCGGCGCGGCGCCGGGCACGCGGTTCGTGCTGATCGACGCCATCGCCAAAGACCGGGCCGTGGTCGAGGTGGTCGACCTGACGGAGCGCCGGTTCGACACCATGGATGAGGCCTCGGCCCGGCTGGAAGGCGAAGGCGATCTCAGCCTGGCCCACTGGCGTGCGGTCCACGAGGGCTATTTCGGCCGCCAGGGCGTGTTCGCCAAGGACATGCCGATCTGGTTCTGCCGGTTTCAATTGATCGAGACGCTCAGTGAAGGCGCGGCCCAATGAAGTTCACCCTGTCCTGGCTGAAGGACCACCTGGACACCGACGCGAGCGTCGCCCAGGTCGAGGACGCCATGACCATGGCCGGCCTCGAGGTCGAGCATGTGGAAGACCCCGGCGCCAAGCTGGCCGCCTTCTCCGTGGCCAAGATCGTTGAGGCCGTCCAGCACCCCAATGCCGACCGTCTGCGCGTCTGCCAGGTCGACACCAAGGACGGCCGCCTGGAGATCGTCTGCGGCGCCCCCAACGCGCGGCCGGGCCTGACCACCATCTTCGCCCCGATCGGCGCCTACATCCCCGGCAGCGGGATCACCCTGGAGCCCCGGCCCGTGCGCGGGGTGGTGTCCAACGGCATGCTGTGCTCGGCGGCCGAGCTGGAAACGGCCGAAGAGTCCGACGGCATTCTGGAGCTGGACGACGCCCTGGCCGTCGGCACGCCGGCCGCCCAGGCGCTGGGCCTCGAAGCCGTGATCGACTTCGAAGTCACGCCCAACCGCCCCGACTGGCTCGGCGTCGTCGGCATCGCCCGCGATCTGGCGGCGACGGGGATTGGCAAGTTCAAGGACAATGCGCCCAAGCCGGTGGCTGGCAGCTTCAAGTGTCCCATTGAGATTCGGCTGGATGGCTCTGACGCCTGTCCGGCTTTTGCCGGCCGCCTCATCCGGGGTGTGAAGAATGGTCCGTCGCCGGCCTGGCTGCAGGCGCGGCTGAAAGCTATCGGCCTGCGTCCGATCAGCGCCCTGGTGGACGTGACCAACCTGCTGTCCTACGACCGCGCGCGGCCGCTGCACGTCTATGACGCCAAACTGATAACGGGTGGTTTCCTCGAGGCCCGGCTGGGTCGTCAGGGCGAGAAGGTGCCGGCGCTCGATGGCCAAACCTATGACGTCACAGAGGAAATGTGCGTCATCGCCGATGGCTCCGGCGCCATCGGCCTGGGCGGCGTCATGGGCGGCGAGAGCACGGGTTGCTCTTATCAGACGACGGACGTCTTCGTCGAAAGCGCCTGGTTCGATCCGATCCGCACCGCCCAGACCGGTCGCACCACGGGGATCACCTCCGACGCCCAATACCGGTTCGCGCGCGGCGTCGACCCGGGATTCGTGGTTCCCGGCCTGGAGCTGGCGACGCAGCTGATCCTCGACTTATGCGGCGGCGAGGCGTCGGATATTCTTATGGCCGGCGAAGTCCCCGCGCCGAAGCCGCCGATTATCTTTGATCCTCAATATGTTGAGCGGCTGTCGGGCCTGGCGATCGGTCCCGAAAGAAGCTTGGAAATTCTTACCGCCCTCGGATTCGAGGCGTCCGGCTCCGGCAGCGCCATCAGCGTTCAGGCGCCGACCTGGCGCCGGGATGTCGAGGGCAAGGCCGACCTGGTCGAGGAGGTCGCGCGGATCGCCGGCTATGGCGCCCTGCCCGCAACCCCGCTGCCGGACGTGCCCCGCGCGGTAGGCGGCATTCTCAGCGTCCGCCAAAGCCGCGCCCGTGCCGCTCGACGCGCGCTGGCGGCCATGGGCTATTCTGAAGCTGTCACCTGGTCGTTCACGGCCACGCCGATCGCCAAGCTGTTCGGCGGCGGCCAGGACACCCTGGTGCTGGCCAACCCCATCGCCGCCGAGCTGAACTGCATGCGGCCATCCATCCTGCCGACCCTGATCGAGGCGGCCGGCCGCAACGCCAAGCGCGGCTTCGCCGACGTCGCCCTGTTCGAGATCGGCCCGGTGTTCGCCGGCGACCAGCCGCGCGACCAGCGCACCGCCATCACCGGCATTCTCGCGCCCCACCCGGCCCGCCGCTGGGACGGCGTCGCCGCCGACGATCTGTTCAGCCTCAAGGGCGAGCTGCTGGCCCTGCTGGACGAAATCGGCGCGCCGGTCGCCAATATGCAGGTGGCCCAGGGCTCAGCCTCCAGCTGGTGGCACCCTGGCCGGTCCGCCCGGCTGCAGCTCGGCCCCAAGGCCGTGATCGCCGAGTTCGGCGCCCTGCACCCTGGCGTGCTGAAGGCCATGGACATCGACGGCCCGGTGCTGGGCTTCGAGATCTGGCTGGAAGCCATCCCCGAGCCCAAGCGGCGCGCGATCAAGACGCGTCCGGCCCTGAGCCTGTCGGCCTTGATGCCCCTGTCCCGCGACTTCGCCTTCCTGGTGGCGCAGGACAAGGCGGCCGGCGATCTGGTCCGCGCGATCCAGGGGGCTGACAAGGCCCTGATCGCCTCGGCGCGGGTGTTCGACGTCTACACTGGCGCCGGCGTGCCCGACGGGTTCAAGTCGCTGGCGGTGGAGGTATCCATCCAGCCCGTCGACCACACCCTGGCCGAGGCCGAGATCGAGGCCTTGTCGGCGCGGGTGATCGCGGCGGCGGAGAAGGCGGTCGGGGCGAAGCTGCGGGGGTAGCGGCCAATACCTTCTCCCGGAGGGAGAAGGAGGGGCCCGCGCCCATAGGGCGTGGGAGGATGAGGGTTTACGCGGGTTCAAGATGAAACTGGACCGTCCCTAATCCCTCACCCTCCCAGCTTCGCTGGGCCCCTCCCTCTCCCTCCGGGAGAGGTGTTTAGAGCGGAATGATGTTCCGCTTCCGGCTGTAGGACAGATACCCGATGTTGGCACCCAGGCGCAGGCCGACGCCGGCGCGGATGGGGGCCAGGGTGATGTCGTCGGCGCGCTGGTAGTTCACGCCCAGGCCGCCGATCAGATAGGCCGAGCCTTCGACGCCCGGGAAGCGGCGATAGACCATGTCCGGGTACTGCAGATTATAGCAGAGGGTGAAGACGCGGCTGGCGTTGCCGCCCCAGTCCCAACCGACGCTCGGCCCCTGCCAGAACACCTGTTGGGCGTCGCGGTGCTTCATATAGAGCAGGCCCTTGCCATAGCGCAGGCCAAAGACGATGGCGCCAGCCCCCTCCTCCCCGGCGATATAGCCGGTGGGGCGGCCATTATCGCGGAAAACGCGGGAGATGGCGGCGCCGGCGTTCTCGGCCGTGACGCCGAAGAAGTCGGACACCCGGTTGACCAGTTCGTCCTGGCTGAAGGTGTCGGCCTTGTAGTTAGGCTGGGTCCCCGACGACGGCATGGTGTCGTTGTCACTCTGCGCCTCGGCCGCCTTGCCCAAGGCGCTGGCGCCGGCCGCGGCCACGCCGCCAGCGATCAAATGACGTCGATCCATTAGGTCCCTCGCGAATCAATTATTGCGAATATCTGCGGATATTGAGTCCGGTTTGCGGCGAGGCGGCAAGCGGCGGGCGGGACGCTCTTCGTTGGGTAAGAATTTCACCACGGAGCACACGGAGGACACAGAGGGGGCGGCGCTTGCGCAGGTCTCACCGCGAAGGTCGCTAAGAAGCGCGAAGCGCAATTCAACGAATACAGGCCAAGCATGGTTTTCGCGGGCTGCGCCCGCCTCGGCGCCCTGCCTCATCCACTGGCCCCCTCCGTGCCCTCCGTGTGCTCTGTGGTGAATGCCTTCCTTTTCCTCCCTCTCGCGGAGGGGGTTGCGACGCAGCATTTCATGCTAGACCCCGCCCCATGACGACGCCTCTCTCTCATATCCGCAACTTCTCCATCGTGGCCCACATCGACCACGGCAAATCGACCCTGTCAGACCGCCTGATCCAGGAGACCGGCGGCCTGACCGCGCGGGAGATGAAGGAGCAGGTGCTGGACAATATGGAGATCGAGCGCGAGCGCGGGATCACCATCAAGGCCCAGACCGTCCGCCTGGATTACAAGGCCGACGACGGCGAGCATTACGTCCTGAATCTGATGGACACCCCCGGCCACGTCGACTTCGCCTATGAGGTCAGCCGCAGCCTCGCCGCCTGCGAAGGCTCGATCCTGGTGGTGGACGCCAGCCAGGGCGTCGAGGCCCAGACCCTGGCCAATGTCTACCAGGCCATCGACAACAACCACGAGATCGTGCCGGTCCTGAACAAGATCGACCTGCCCGCCGCCGACCCCGACCGGGTGCGCCAGCAGATCGAGGACGTGATCGGCCTGGACGCCTCCGACGCGGTGGAATGTTCCGCCAAGTCCGGCGTCGGCATCCATGACGTGCTGGAAGCCATCGTCAAACGCCTGCCGCCGCCCAAGGGCGATGCGGCCGCCCCGCTGAAGGCGCTGCTGGTCGACGCCTGGTACGACCCCTACCTGGGCGTGGTGGTGCTGGTGCGGGTGTTCGACGGCACGTTGAAGGTGGGCCAGCAGGTGCGGATGATGGAGACCGGCGCGACCTATAAGGTCGACAAGCTCGGCGTCTTCCTGCCCAAACAGACCGACGCCGAGAGCCTGGGCCCGGGCGAGATCGGCTACATCACCGCCCAGATCAAGGACGTGGCCGACGCCGCCGTCGGCGCCACCATCACCGATGAGCGCCGCCAGACCGCGACCCCCTTCCCAGGCTTCAAGGAGGTGCAGCCGGTGGTCTTCTGCGGCCTCTTCCCCGTGGACGCCGCCGACTTCGAAGACCTGCGCGCCGCGGTCGGGCGCCTGCGCCTAAACGACGCCAGCTTCACCTATGAGATGGAGACGAGCGCGGCCCTGGGCTTCGGCTTCCGCTGCGGCTTCCTCGGCCTGCTGCATCTGGAGATCATCCAGGAGCGGCTGACGCGGGAGTTCAACCTCGACCTGATCGCGACGGCGCCCAGCGTGGTCTACAAGATCGCCCTGACCAATGGCGAGACGATCGACCTGCACAACCCGGCCGACCTGCCCGACCCGGTGAAGATCGAATCCATCGCCGAGCCCTGGATCAAGGCCACCATCTTCACCCCCGACGAATACCTGGGCGCGGTGATCAAGCTGTGCCAGGACCGGCGGGGCTCGCAGCGGGAGCTGTCCTATGTCGGGTCCCGCGCCATGGTGGTCTACGACCTGCCGCTGAACGAAGTCGTCTTCGACTTCTATGACCGGCTGAAGTCCATCTCCAAGGGCTATGCCAGCTTCGACTATTCCATCGAGGAGTACCGCACCGGCGACCTCGTAAAGATGTCCATCCTGGTCAACGCCGAGCCGGTGGACGCCCTCTCCATGCTGGTCCACCGCGGCCGCGCGGAGGCGAGAGGCCGGGGCATGGTGGAGAAGATGAAGGAGCTGATCCCGCCCCACATGTTCGTCATCCCCATCCAGGCGGCCATCGGCGGCAAGATCATCGCCAGAGAGACCGTGCGCGCCCTGCGCAAAGACGTCACCGCCAAATGCTACGGCGGCGACGCGACCCGAAAGCGCAAGCTGCTGGACAAGCAGAAAGAGGGCAAGAAGAAGATGCGCCAGTTCGGGAAGGTGGAAATCCCGCAGGAGGCGTTCATCGCCGCGCTGAAGATGGACGCGGATTAGGGGGCGGCAGCCCGGTGGTTAAGCGCGCCTAAATATTTCAGCGTCAGGTTGTGGCGCATGAAATCGCCGCGCTTCAGCCTCCGTGAATCAAGCCTGCGGCCAATACTGGACCGAGCAAACTTGCGCCGCGTGTGGGACAAAAAGGTCCGCCACGCGATGCGTCAACAATTCTTACTGGATCCAATAGATCATATTGATTTCCATCAATCTCTCGCATCCAACTGTGGGTGTATTGAAGCACTGATATTTTCGGGTTCGTATGCACCGGGACAAACCCGCCGAATCCTGCAGGAAAAATCGAAGGGACTCTGCCGCCAACTGGTCATACCGGCGGTCCAGGACGCTCTAATTCTACAGTGTCTTTCCGACGCTATGTACCGCGATATAAGAAATAAGGAACCTACGTCTAACGCATTCTTTGAACCCAGCGACCATCATTTTTCAAACTCGAAAGCCGTATTTCACCGATCTGAATACGGTAGCTTTCGCGCATGGTTAAATTTTCAACAGGAATTATTCCGATTCTCCAAGACACGTGACTATATCGTCATAACTGACGTCGCAAACTACTACGACACAATAAGCTATGCTCATTTGCGGAATGTCATACCTTAGCGCGCGTTAGAGCGTGGGGCGGACCTCGCCTTAAGCGCCTGGCGGAACGGTCGCTTCGAGGGCTCGGTTTGGTCAAGAACGACGCTTTGCGTCGTCGCGTCGCGGCCACCCCCGGGTCTGGCCCGGGGCAGGCTCCGGCGGTCCTTGAGCAAGCCGAGACCCGAAGCACAGATGGCCTCCATGAGCTTAAGGCAGGGAGTCTTGAGGAGTGTTTTCCTTCTCCCTCTTGCGGGAGAAGGTGGCCTCCGAAGGAGGTCGGATGAGGGATCGCACCGGCCTCGCGGGTTTCCTGCAAACAGCCTATTGGAAAGGCTGGCGCGCCCCTCATCCGTCGGCTTCGCCGCCACCTTTTCCCGCAAGAGGGAGAGGGGGAAAACTACTGGGCGCGGTCTGTACCCTCACCAGCGCGTCTCTCATCCGCGCCGCGAGGAGATTTCGCAAGATGCGGAACAGGCCAAGCTTAGCTGTCGGCAGCTCGGTCTGTCTCGCCCGGCTCCGCATCCAGATAGGCGAACTCAGCCGGGACCTCAGCGGCCTCGATCAGCGCCAAGTCTTCGTCGGAAATGTCCTCGGCCCGGATGACGCAGCGGTCCTGTCGACTTCGGCCTTTCTCGTTAGGGTCAGCTATCTCAGTCATAGGTAGTATCCAGGCCTTGCTTGGAAGGCGCCTTTAGCACTTGGTGGAACGCTCGCGCCGGCCCTATCGGTCGTTCGGCCCAGGTTCGCCCGCGCTTGTTTCAGCTCTTCCAGCTCCGCTTCCAGGCCGGCGATGACGCTGCGGTCGTCCAGGGCGCCGCCGATGGACGGGCCTTCGTAGAGCCGCTCCAGCTGATGGCGGAGGACGGCCATGGCGTCGTCGATCTGGTCGCGCAGGGGTTGTCGGACTCGGACATGGGGCGAGCTTAGCCCGTGGGCGGCTGGGGCGGTATCCCGGCTGATGACGGAATTTGGCTGGGCCTTGACCATCCCCTCCCCGCCGCCAATCCTGGCGCCCATGGGTGAGTACAACCAGATCGCCGGGCGGGGGCTGGAGCGGATCGCGGCGCTGTCGGACGGGCTGTTCGCGGTGGCGATGACGCTGATCGTGCTGGAGATCCACGTCCCCTCGGCCGAGGGCATTCACACCGAGGCCCAGGTGCTGGCCGCCCTGGTGGCCCTCTATCCCCGCGCAATCACTTACTTGATGAGCTTTCTGACCCTGGGCATCTTCTGGGTGGGGCAGCAGACCCAGCTGAACCATCTGGCGCGCGGCGATCGCAACCTGGCCTGGCTGCACCTGGCCTTCCTGGCCATCGTGGCGATGATGCCGTTTTCCACCGAATTCCTGGCCAACTTCATCGGCTTTCGCACCGCCCTGGTGGTCTATTGGCTGAACATCCTTCTTCTGGGCGCCGCCCTGTTGGCGAGCTGGCGTTACGCGCGCCACGCCGGCCTGACCAACGAGGATGTCACCCCCGCCCTCTCCCGCGCCGTCTACGCCCGCATCGTCAAGGCCCAGACCCTCTACGGAATCGGCGCGGCCCTGTGCCTGATCTCCACCACCTGGAGCATCGCCTTCATCGTGCTGGTGCAGCTGAACTATGTGTTCGCGCCGAAGGTCCCGGGGCTGGTGCGGATTACGGGCTAGCGGGCGGCGTCCCCAGCTCGGACCGCGCTGGGCCGATTGCCTTGAGCCTCACCCTTCCAAACAGCGGTTCAAGGCCGCCCGGACGGCTGCGCCAACGGCCTTGGCGCCGGCCCCCTCCGAAACCGTGAAATCGGCGCCCATCAACTGTTCCCATCGATCGCCGCCCGAATGCCGGTACGGATGCAGGTGGATCAAGCCGCCTGTCATCTCCACCCGGACGTACTCCATCTTTTCAAGCGCCGCGTCGTGAGAAGCGTAGCCATGCTTCCCCACCATATCATTCAGCCATTCGACGAAGGCCTTTTCCACGTTCTTAGGCTGGTAGAAGTCCATCCGCTTGCCACCCGGCGTGACAACTCGGCTTTTTGCCAAAGTCTGCATCAAGGACTCTCCAACCGCCTCATCTGACGCATCTGCGGTCAAGTACTTTCGAAATCCGCCCCGCTCGGCGACACCGAAACTATAACCCGTCCGCGATATAAAGGAGAAAATGCGGTTGTTCGCGTGAATAGCCGCGAATCCATTCATAGATTCCATTTTATCCACCTCGTTTATCTTATACGTGTCACGTTGAGCTTTACACCGTTATTCTCCGCAAACTCCTGAGCGCGAACGATCTGAGCCCATTGCTCGGGTGACGTTTTCTCAGGAACCGCCAGCATAATTTGCCTAGATTGGATTTTCTCAGGCGGAACATCCCACCCCCTCAGGTTGGTTCCCGGAACATATTTTGCAAAAGCGCTTATATATTTAGACAGCGTGTTGAATATATTCTCTGGATAAAATGTATAACCGGGCAGCGCCGTATTAAGCGTCTTAGAATTTATAACGTCACCTGTTGTTGGATTGAAATGGTCGACAGCTTTCGAATCAGGGACGTACAGATAATCTGGAGACAATTGGGATGCGACATGTTGTTCCCAAGGAATCCCTTGCCCCTCTATGCCGCCATCCCAATTGATTCCAGCGTCACGGTTACTCACAAGTCCGCCAACGCCTGAAGGGCGCTCGGCCAGCCACGGCAACAATGACTCGACTCACAAAACCCTCTGGCCATGCTGTTCGTGGCCGCCAAGTTTAACGGATTGGACAGCGCGCTCGCCCTGCTCGACCACTGGTTCACGTCCGAGCCGCATCCTCCGGAGACCAAGGCGTAGATCCGCGAGCTTTTGGTGGAGGCCGCGAAAGACCCTTTCCTGCTCGCGCCAGAATCGCTTCAGCGACGCGGATTGTTCGAGCGCCTCATGGCGCGCTTTCGGCGCCCGTCCCCGCCACTGCCTTTTGGGGTAAGGCCGCCGTAAGCGCCGCCCCCGGCTCAGCCCTCGTCCAGCTCCGAATAATGCCGGAAAATCCCGTCTTCGTTGAACGGTATCCGCCGCTCGGACGCCAGGTAGGCGGCGACCTTGGCGTGGGCGGCGACGCGGTTGTGCAGGGCGATCAGCTTGGGCCAGGCGTGTTCCTGGGCGGCCATGGATTTGGGGAAGGCGTAGCGGAGGCCTTCGACGACCTGGAAGGCGCCGAGGTCGACATAGGTCATGGCTGCACCGACCAGCCAGGCGGCGCCAGCGGGATTGGCGACCAGGACGCGTTCGAAATAGCCGAGGAATTTGGGGATGCGTTCGGCGCGGAAGAGGTCGGACGCCCGCTTCGCCGCCGGCTTCTGATCCGCGTAGTAAAGGCTGCCGGCGATGGGGTGGTGGGTGTCGTGCGCCTCCTTCACCAGGTCGGTGATGGTGAGCTGCAGCTGGTTGGCGAACAGGCGGTCGGTCTCGGCCTTTGGCGCGAGTCCCAGCTTTGGGCCCAGGTAGAAGAGGATGTTGGCGCACTGGGCGATCATGACGTCGCCATCCACCAGGAAGGGCGGCGCGAAGGGCGGATGGACCAGGCTCTTGTCGCCCATCAGGGCCATCATCGCGGGCACGCCCTGCCCTTCGCCCTTGCCGCGCGCCATGTCGATGTAGCCGGCGCCGGCGGCCTCCAGCGCCAGGCGCACGAACTCGCCGCGGCCCTGGATGCTCGGCCAGTAGTAGAGGCGGTAGGTCATGGGCGGAGTCCTTCGCAGATAAGGCTAGCTAGCACTTTTCCTCATCCTGAGGTGCTCGCCGCAAGGCGGCGGGCCTCGAAGGACGCACTCGAGAGGCCGCCGCGTCCTTCGAGGCCCGCTGTGCGGGCGCCTCGGGATGAGGGGCTTTTTTGAGTTCTTACGGCTCGTTGGCGGGTGGTTTGCCGGACGGTGGGGCGCAGCCGCCGGCTCTGGCTTCGACGACATAGAACAGGGCGCGGCTTTGGGCGAATTGGGCGCGGGCGGTCATCATGTCGGTGGGTTGGCCGGTGGTCAGGTCAGTGGCCTGTTGCTGGTCCGGCGCCGGGGCGGGCGGCATGCCGGGTTGGCTCATACCGGCTTGAGGCTGCGCCTGCTGGCTGAGGGTCTGCTGGTTCCAGCGGCTGAGGCCGGCCGAGCAGGCGGCGCTGACCGCGCTGGCCACCACATCGGCCTGGTCGCGCGACGGCGCCAAACTATAGGCCCAGCGGTGCAGGCAATCGTCGAAGACGGCGGCCGGGTCATTGGTGTTGAGGGGGCTGGAGTCGGTGTGGAAGGCCCGGCACAGATTACCATTCACCGGCCCATAGGCCTGGCCGCTGCGATGGCAGGCGCTCAGGGCGCCGGCCGCCAAGAGGATGGCCGCCATGGCCGGAATGCGTCTGATCATCGTGTCGTCTCCCCGCCTTAACGGCAGTCTTGAACTTGCTGGTGAACGAGGTTGCCGTGGGCGTCGTAGAAGGACTGGTCATGCCAGCCACAATGGGCGCCGGGAGGCCGCGCCGCGCCGTAATAGGCGGCCGGCTGCGGGTAATAGGCGCGGCGCCGGTAATAGTGGTCGCAGTTGGCGCGGGAGAGCTGGTTGCCCACCACTGCCCCGCCAATGCCGCCGACGAGGGCGCCGCCGCCATGGCTGACCTGATTGCCGATCACCGCGCCAGCGAGGCCGCCCAGGATGGTGCCGGCGACACGGCGGTGTTCGGCCCGCTCCTCGCAGCCGCTGGCCGCGGCCAGGGTTGGCGCCGCTACGGTCGCGGCGAGGCTAAGGGCAAGAATGAGCTTGCGCATGATCGCACTCCTTCAGATCGCGCACGCGCATGGGCGCGACGCGATCAGAACGCGAAGCTCCGCGATTGGATGCGATTTGTGTCGGCCAGGCGACGTTTGGCCAGCCGACACCTGGACAGCCGACGTTTAGATGGGCCGGCGAGGCGGCGCCTAGGCGCGGAGCTGCCGGCGGGCGAACACCGGCTTGGTCGCGGCCCGCTCATTGTCGACCATATAGTCGCGCACGATGGGCGCGGCGTTCACATGTTTGGCCAGCTGGATCTGGATGACCATGTGCGAGCCGGCGCGGAAGCTGAGCTCGCTCATGGCCAGATAGACTTCCCACATGCGGCAGAAGCGCTCCTCGTACATCTCCTTGACCGCGTCCCGCTGGGCCAGGAACCGGTCGCGCCAGCAGCGCAGGGTCTCGGCGTAGTGCAGGCGCAGGATTTCGATGTCGGTGGTCCAGAGGCCGCTCTGTTCTACCGCGCCGGTCACCTCCGACAGGGCCGGGATGGAGCCGCCGGGGAAGATGTATTTGGAAATGAAGGGCGAGGTCACCGCCGGCGGATCGGCTCTGCCGATGGAATGGATCAGGGCGATCCCGTCGGGCCCGAGCAGGTCGCGGACCTGTTCGAAATAGGCCAGATAGTTGGGCGCGCCGACATGCTCGAACATGCCCACGGATACGATGCGGTCGAAGGGCCCGCGCAGATCGCGGTAGTCGGTCAGGGTAAAACGCACCCGGTCGCTCAGGCCCCGTTCCTTGGCGCGACGCTCGGCGACGGCCAGCTGTTCGGTGGACAGGGTCACGCCATGGACCTTGACGCCATAGTCCTCCGCCAGGGTCAGGGCCAGACCGCCCCAGCCGCAGCCGATGTCCAGCACGCTCATGCCCGGCTCGAGCCGCAGCTTGGCGGCGATGTGGGCCTTCTTGAAGACCTGCGCCTCCTCCAGGCTCATATCGGGCCGGGCGAAGTAGGCGCAGCTGTACTGCATGTCCTCGTCCAGGAAGAGGCGGTAGAGGTCGTAGGACAGGTCGTAATGGTGGTGGACGTTGCGGCGGGCGCCGGCGCGGTCGTTCAGCTCCTGCAGGTGGCGGGCGATCCAGGTGATGGCCTGGCTGAAGGGCCGCCGGCCGGGCGGCGGGCGCAGGCCGAGGTTGCGGCCGCCCAGCTCCATCAGATCGAAGATATCGCCCCGCTCGAAGCTGAGGTCGCCGTCCATGTAGGATTCGCCGAGCCCAAGGCTGAGACTGATGGCGATGCGGCGGATCGCCTTGCGGGTGAGGCGGAGGGTGACTCCGGGCCCAGTCCCGTCGCCGTATCGCTGAACCTCGCCCCCCGGATAGACAACCGTCAGGTCGCCCGACTTGATGGTCGAGTTCAAAAACTTCTGGAGCATCTTCACACCCCCAACTGAACCTTTGCGCCAACGCTTTGCGCGGCGAAAGGTTGCGTTTCCTCGTATCGTTAGGCCAAGTTTAACCCCCGGCGGACCGCTCGCGTCAAGCGGGAGGCGATCAGGTTGTGGGCCTGGCGGATGTAGGCTGTGAGGTCGTCGTCATCCAGGCTGTCGACGGCGTTCAGCTGCACCCAGCTGGACCGGCCCAGATAAGGCGCGGGGTGGGCCAGGCCGTGCTCGATAAGCATCTCGAACGCCATCTCCGAGACCTTGAAGATATAGGCTTGGCCGCCGTGCGTGGCCGCCCAGTTGGGGGCGATGGCGAACACCTTGCCCCCAACCTTGTAGACGTGGCTGCCGCCCCACTGGTTGACGTAGGTCGTCGCCGGCAAGGAAAGGCAGAGGGCGTCGAAGGCGTCCTGCTTCACCCGGCGCCGACTCCCACGCCGATCGGGCAGGACACGCCCGTGCCGCCCAGGCCGCAATATCCGCCGGGGTTCTTGGCCAGGTACTGCTGGTGATAGTCCTCGGCGAAATAGAAGGGTCCGGCGGGGGCGATCTCGGTGGTGATGCCGCCGAAGCCGGCCGAGCCGAGCGCCTTGGTGAAGGCGGCCCTGGACGCCTCGGCGGCGCGCGCCTGCTCCGGCGAGTTGGTGTAGATGGCCGAGCGGTACTGGGTGCCGATGTCGCCGCCCTGGCGCATACCCTGCGTGGGATCATGGCCTTCCCAGAAGGCCTGCAGGATGGCGTCCAGGCTGGTGAGCTTGGGGTCGAACACCACCAGCACCACCTCGGTGTGGCCGGTGCGGCCGGAGCAAACCTCCTCATAGGTCGGGTTGGGGGTGATGCCGCCGGCATAGCCCACCGCCGTCACCCAGACGCCCGGCAGGTTCCACAGCATGCGCTCAGCGCCCCAGAAGCAGCCCAGGCCCAGCACGATCTGCTCGGCGCCCTCGGGGTAGGGGCCCTTCAGCGGCCGGCCGTTGACGAAATGATCGCGCGCGGTGGGGATGGCGTCGGGCCGTCCCTTCAGCGCGGTTTCCGCGGTGGGCATCTCGGGCGATTTGCGGGTGAACAGCATGGTGCGCCTCCTTGGGTCAGGCCCTTAAGGTAGTCGTCCGCAAGAAAGATCGCCACGGCTTGCGGAAAAAGTTGTCCAAACGGGCTTCATCAGTATATTTCGCGCCTCCCGAACGGGGCCCCAAGGGGCCGCGCCGTGGGGTGAGGTGGCCGAGTGGTTGAAGGCGCACGCTTGGAAAGCGTGTTTAGGGGAAACCCTAACGAGGGTTCGAATCCCTCTCTCACCGCCAGGCCCGTCGTTAACGCACCGATTTTATTGATGTTTTTTGACGCTCATTTAAGCGGTCCCAATTTCGGCCCCACTTATGCTGTGTGCGGCGACCTGCAGTGGCACCGATTGAGGGCGGCCAGGACCAAGGCCAGCCGAACCGTCCCTTTGGCCTAAATCGACGGGGACGCTTCGAACGAGCGGCTGACAGTCGTAGTGGCGAGTCGACCATAGCCCCACTGACCGCTCGAAGCTGTTCGGCTACAGCGTGCTCGAATGGGATCAACGAACCTTCCGCGCGAGCGAGCGCGACGGCGCCCTCGCATACTGAAATGAGCGCGGCCGCAAGTCCGTCTGCTCGCTCGGAACCCCGCCCTCATCCAAAATACTGGCGAGTTGAGCGCGCCACGCTCGGAAAGTCTGCCCAGCTTGCTCGCGCAGCTCAGGAGAATCCGATGCGACGGTAACCGCTAGCACGGCCGCATCCCGTTTCGAACCCGGATCTGGTGAGCACAGCCCCAGAGCGCTATGAATGCCTCGGCCACCTTGTCCGCAGGTCGGCGTGCCGACTCAAGAAACGCCTCTGCGCGCCGTCCAGCAGCGCCCACCAGTTCGTCCTTCCCACTTGGGAAGTGAGGGGGCCGGAGGCTTTGATTGAAATAGGTCAACGTCGATTGAATGTCGATGAAACCTCGGTCCCCGCGTATGAACGCCGCGGTTACGATGCTAGCCTGATCCCATGGCGACTCAGGCGAAGATCGGGGCGCGCAAGCGGCTCTCCCATGACGATCGCCGGGCCCAGTTGTTGGACACGGCAGCGGCGATCGTCCGGGCGGAAGGCGCGGACGGGTTGACGCTTGCTCGGGTCGCTGAAATGGCCGGGGTCACTAAACCTATAGCCTATCAACACTTTGAGACCCGCGCCGGTCTGTTGCGGGCTCTCTATCTTCGCGTGGACGCGCACCAGTGCGAAGCGGCGCGGTTGGCCGTGGACACCCATGCGGAGAGCCTTGAACACGTCGCGGAGATCTTGGCGGAGTCTTACGTCGATTGCGTCCTGCATATCGGCAAGGAATACGGGACGATCACGGCGGCGCTCTCGACCTTCGCCGAGGCCGACGCGTTTCTCCGCGCCGGCCGTGAACGATATGCGAAAATCTACCTGGAGGCCTTCAGAGCGTTTGTTCCACTTCCGCCGGAACGGGGGTTGATGACCATGCTTGGGGTCATCGGCGCAGCTGAGGCGCTTGCGAGAGAAGTGACCGCGAACCGCCTGAACCGGCAAGACGCCATCGAGTCCATCAAAGGGATTATGGAAGGCGCTGTACGCGCGAACGCGCCACACGCCGCCGGCCCCGGCGCAGCGACGCCGTTCCGGTCGGCGTCCTTGCGGCCCGCGCCAGAGGCGCGCCGACCAAGCGGCAAAGGCGATCGGCAAGCGTAAAGCCGCAGGACCGTGAACGCTGCTCCAAGCCATCGCCGCATAGGTGGACACGTTCCTGGGCGACGAGTCGCGACCAACAGACGCCGGCCGCCGAGTGCCCGTGCGCTTCCATGCTGGGGCGGGTTGAATCAACGACACCTACACACGGCCGCTATGGTCACGTCAACGCGCCTTGCCCCTGCGCGGCTCCCGGCAACTCAGCGCCAGAGGCCTGGGTCGGCCAATGGTTTTCCATGGCCTCCTCCGCCTTGACACGCAAGTTACAATCCGTATGTTACTATCAGTAAGATAATGCCGCAATCATCCTACTGCGCCCGTGCCCCCGGCGAGGGCGGCGGTGGCAAAACAAGCCGAGTTCAGGAGTGGTCGCGAGCCGGTGTCGGCTGGCTGCTCGCTCGCAGGTCGTGCGAACCATTCGAAGGAGCATGTCATGACCCGTATTCTTATCGCCGGAGGCTATGGCCTGGTGGGCGGCTGGATCGCGCGTCACCTGCGCGCGGCGGGTCACAATATCGACCTCGTCCTTGCCGGCCGGACGCCGGACGCGGGGGCGGCGCTTGCCAGCGCCCTTAACGCCAGCGTCATAGCGCTCGATAGCGGCGACGCGGCGGCCGGCCTGGCCAAGGCTGGGCCCGTCGATCTGGTTATCGGTGCCCTGCAGGACCCGGACGACAATCTGTTGACGGCGGCGCTACGCGCGGACTCGGCTTTTCTCGGCATTGTCCGAAAGGTCGACAATGTCGGTCCGACCGCCATCGCCGCCTGCCTTCTGGCGCGGCGTCCCGCCCTGTTGATGGGGCACTGGCAAGCCGGCGCCGGCACCTTCGCCGCTCTTGTCGGCGCGAAGGCCTTCGGCCGGCTCGAGTCCATCGCGATGGCGGCCCTCTTCGACCTTGCAGATCCCGCGGGGACGATGGCCACCACCGATAGCAGCGCCTTTTTCACCAAGGCCTTGATGCGCCGCAGGGGCGTTTGGGAGCGCGTCGATCAGGCGGACAACATCCGACAAATCGATCGACCGGGGCTACCGTCCTTCATGGCCCGACCCATGGGCGTTCTAGACGTGGCCGGTTTAGCGGCCATGACCGGCGCCGACGACGTCCGCTTCGATATTGGCGTCGGACAATCGCTTGGCACGATCGCTGGGCAACAGGCGTCTCATGAAATCTATGTTGATCTGCGCGGCGAAAATATACTGGGCCGTAGCTTTGTGCAGCGGATCGTAGTGAGCGATCCTCTTGGTCAAGCGCACCTGACCGCCCTTGGCGTCCTGATCGGCGTCGAACGGCTCCTTGGTTTGGACGGTCGAGCTCGTCCAGCGGGCGGTCTTCATCTCCCGGAACGTTTGATCGAGCCCCGGCAGGCGCTTGACCGGCTTTGTGACTTCGGGGTCTGCATCGACATGCTTGCGCCACCCGCTTGAGCCCGAAGGCGCGGCCCCAGAACTGGTCTTCAGTCATATCGACCTGTCCTACAGGAGTTGAAAACATGGCGCGTCACCTCGAAGGGATCGACCATTGCGTCGTGATCGTCGATGACCTCGCGCAGGCCGCCGAAACCTACGCCAGGCTGGGATTTATGGTCTCACCCTTGGGCCGGCACGATGCCGAAATGGGAACTGGCAATCGCATCATTCTGTTTGAGCGGGACTATCTTGAGCTGCTCGGCGTCCTGCGGCCTACGCATTTCAATCGCGAGATCGGACAGCTAGCGGAGATGCGGGAAGGTATCGCGGCCATCGCCGCCGGCGTGGCCGCCGGAGAGCCACAGTCGGTTCGCCGCGCCGTAACCCTTCCGGACGGATCTGAGCGCGATGCCGAGTTCACCATCGCCTAGTTCCCGGAGGTCACCACGCCGTTTTTGCGTCTGTTTTGTAGCCAGCTCCTGACGCTGGAGACCACCTGGATCCGCAGGCGAATGGCTCACCCGAACACCGCCTGGGCATCGATCAGGTGGTCACAACACGACACTGCCGTCCCGTTGCTGGGTGGGCTCCTCTCTTGATCAGTGCTTCGCCGGCTTGGCCTTCTGACTTGTCCGCGCACACTGGGCGAGCGCCGCTCGGTTCCACCCGACGATCCGTCCCACCGTTTACGGTTTCGTCGATGAGACAGCGTCTGGGGCGCTCGGGTCGCAGGGACGGAAAGCCTGCGGTCTTGCGGATCTATATTGACGAACCGCGGCCTGATGCCCGCTCAGATGTTTTGGACAGCCTCAACCTGAAGCTCGTTCAATCCGTAGCGATGATGCGGCTGTTAATTGCAAGATGGTGCGAGCCGCCCGTACTCTCGGGCCTGCATCTGTCGACCCTTGCCCACCAGGTGCTGGCCGTTATCGCAGAACGCGGTGGCGCGCGTCCTCCTGCACTCTATGATCTTCTCTGCCGCAAGGGTCCGTTTCGGGCGGTCACAACTTCCGTTTTTGCAGACCTTTTGCGCGCGCTCGCGCGCGCCGAAGTGGGCCTGATTGAACAAGCCGCGGATGGGCTGCTGTTGCTCGGCGCCGTCGGCGAGCGCTTAGCAGACCGGTATGATTTCTACGCCGTTTTCAGCACTCCGGACGAATTTCGCGTCGTGCAGGGCGCTCACGAGATCGGTCGGCTCTCAATGGACCACCCCAGGGCGACGGGCGACCTGGTGCTGCTTGCTGGTCGTCGGTGGCGGATCGAGTCCATCGACGAAGCCGCGAAGACTATCTTTGTTACCCCCAGCGCAGGGGCTCTGCCGCCCGGGTTTTCGGGCAGCGCGGGGGGCGTACACGACGTGGTCGCCAAGGCGATGCGCGAGGTATTGAACGACGATACGGCGGCACCCTTCCTAGATTCAGCAGCTGCCGAGATGCTAGCGGCGGGCCGGCAAACCTACCAGCGTCTCGAGACAGGACAGGTCCAGTGGGTCGTTGACCAAGGGCGGCTGCTGCTCTTCCCTTGGGTCGGCCATCGCAAGCTCCAGACGCTGGCTGCCAGCTTCAGGGCTGCCGGCGTGGACGCTGGCGTGGAAGAGGTTGCGGTCCAATTTGACGGTGTGTCCCTGGTTGAAGCTCGAGACGTCGCAATTCGTCTCGCTGCAGAGCCACCATCGGCCATCACGATTGCCGAGCAGCTCTCACCCAGGATGACGGAGAAGTTCCACCCCTACCTTACCGACGAGTTGTTGATCCTCGAAGCAGCAGCCGCCAGCGTCGATCTGTCAGACTTTGAGTCCCTGGCCTTCGGCTGTTCGGTTGCCTTTGAACAGGCCCGCAGTCGGTAATGAATTTTGGGTCTCGTCACCACCAAACTGGTGGAGAAGGCCGCGTCGAGCCCAGAGTGTCTCCCCTTCGGACGAGCAACCATAACAGCGCAGTAGAATCGTAACATCACTAGTGTTAGTGTGCGACGTAATGTTAGAGACGCATGACGACCAATGGGCGCAGACGCTCCAACGCCAGGCGGAGTCCTATGCGCGGGATGCGTTCGACGCAGCCCTCAACCTTGAACCGGTTCGCCCCACCGGTCTGCCCTTCTTCATCCTCGACCGTTATCGCCTTTGGCGTGCGGATCTGTTTGGGCGGCCCTGCATCTTCATGGCCCCTGATCCCGAGGCGCACCGAGAAGGGTTCCCTGAGCTGACGCGCCATCGCGCCATCGTATGCAATCAATTGCACGCGGATCTGGCGATCTTCCTCTTTGCCAGCCTTGAGCCCCGGCAACGCCGCAAGCTCGTCGCCGATCGCGCCGCCTTCATGGTGCCGGGCGCGCAGCTCTTCATCCCACAGATGCTGCTGGAGTTTCGGGACGGTCGCGCTCCCAGGCCGCCGCTGACGCGCACGCCCGAGCAGATTTCCCCTACAGCCCAGTTGGTGGTGATCGCGGCGCTATTGCGCCGAGAGGTGGACGGGGAGAATGCGACGGCGCTGGCGCGCCAATTCGGCGTCGCCACGATGAGCATGACCCGGGCCTTTGACGAATTGCAGGCCTCGGGCGTCGCCGACGCGCACCGCGTGGGCCGCGAGCGGACGCTCCATATGAAGGCCAGCGGCCGTGAACTCTGGCACAAGGTGGAGCGTCTTCTGCAGTCGCCGGTCCGGAAGGTCCGGCACGTCCTCATCCCCTATCCTGACCGATTTCCGGGCGTGATCGCAGGCGAGAGCGCACTGGCGACCTACACCGCCTTGGCCGCGCCGCGGATCCAGGCCCAGGCCGTCGCGGCGATCGGCTGGAACCGGCTTGTTCGAGAGCAGGGCCTGATTGAGAGCGCAGACTATGGGGAAGGTGAAGACATCCAAACCTGGACTTATGATCCGGCGGTGTTTGCCGAACAGATGGTCGTCGACCAAGTGTCGCTATACCTGAGCGTCCGTGACCACGCCGACGAGCGAGTTGCGCAGGCTGCAAACCAGCTGCTGGAGAGTCTGCCTTGGTAATCGGCCTCGATGTCTGGCAGACCCACTTCGAGGCCTTCTCCGACCGCTATGTCTTAGTTGGCGGCGTCGCATGCGATCTGTTGATGGACGCGGCAGGCCTGGAGTTCCGCGCAACCAAGGATCTCGATGTCGTTCTGCTGGTCGAGGTTCTCGACGCCGCCTTCGCCGAGGCATTCTGGGCGTTCGTCGACGCAGGCGGCTATGAGCGCAGGGCGAAGGGCGAAGGAGGCCAACTCTATCGCTTCGCCAAGCCGACCACGGCCGGCTATCCGTTTATGATCGAGTTGTTCTCTCGGGCGCCAGAAGGCTTCGATTTGGGCGAAGCCAGCCGGCTGACCCCTTTGCCGATCGACGAGACGGTCGCCAGCTTGTCGGCGATCCTACTCGACGAAGCCTATTACGGGCTGCTCAAGGCTCACCTGCGCGAGGTCAACAGCCTTCCGCTCCTGGATGAAGCGGCCCTCATTCCTTTCAAGGCGCGGGCCTACCTTGACCTAGGTGCGCGCAAGGCTGCCGGGGAGAAGGTCGACGGCGGCAACGTGAAGAAACACCGAAACGATGTGTTCCGGCTGCTACAGCTGTTACCCGCTGATGGCGCGCTCGAGCTCCCGGAGACGATCGCGGCTGACATGCGCGCCTTTCTGGCCGCTGTTGGCGGCGACGACACGTTCAAGCCGGCCGACCTCAAACTCCGGATGAGCCGAGACGAAGCGCTTGCGCGCCTGGCGGCTACTTACGGTTTGCCGGGTGAAGATGGTCGGTAAGCTGCGAGCCGGCGATTAGGATTCACCTGACACCGATATACGCCGCGATCCTGGTGTCCAGGTCCCCACCGGCTTGCAAAACATCGACATCATCGAGATGCGTGTATCTCGCCGTGGTCCGGACTTCCTTGTGCCCCAGCAGCTTGCCGATCATCGGCAGCGTCTCGGACAGCGCAGCCGCGTGACTGGCGTAGGTGTGCCGAAGGTCATGAATTCGGAGTGTTGAGAAGCCTGTCCTCTCACGTATCCGCGCCCAATAGAATTTCAGGTCCCCAACCGGCCGACCTCTGCGCCAGTTATAGAACACCCACTCAAGCTTGCGACGGCGGACGATCCCATCGAGCACTGCCCTCCCCTCGTCGCCGATCCAGACCGTGCGTGGTCCCGTCTTGCTGTCTCGAAGGTGCAGCCGGTGGCCCCTGATGTCCGACCATCGCAGGCCTAGGATCTCCGAGGAGCGGCAGCCCGTGAGCAGGATGAGCAGCACGGCGGCCGTGTGTTCGGGATATTCCGCCCTCTCCGCCTCCAGGGCTTCGCCCAGCTGCTTCAGCTCCTGGACGCTCAGGAACCGCTCCATCTTGCGGCGACGGTTCTGGCGGATCCCCCGGCAGGGATTGCTACCTTCCGGCCGATGTCCCCAGGCCTCGGCCTTCACGAACATGGCGTTCAGGATGGAATAGACCCGGTTGGCGCCTCCGGGCCCGCCGCGGTCGGTGGCATCGTTGAACCACGCCAGGACGTCCGGCTTGGCGATCTGCTCGACGTTCATGCCCTTGAAGGCGCCGTCGAGATAACCCCGCCGGTAGGTGCTGTGCGTCCGTTGCGTTGACAACTTCCATTGCGGGCTGGCCCTGCGCCAGTAGACCTCAAGGAAGGCCTCGAAGGTCGGCGCAGATCGGACCGCTTGGCGATCCTCCGCCGGATCCCCGCCGGTCTGGGCTCGGAGCAGCACCTGGCGCGCAAGCTTGCGAGCCTCGAATTCGGTGATCAGCGCCGCAGACCCAAGGCTAGCGGGCGCTCGCGGCGCTTCACCTTGAATGCGCAGTGAGGCTCCCTCGGCATGAATCTGCCTTATTGATTGGGGCACGATCATGCGGTCAACCGCGACTCGGCGAGCGGCGATAGCTCGTCGCCGAGCTTAGACGAACTGACGGCGGGCCAGCTCGTAGGGCACGATCGCCCGCTCGTCCGGCGAGACGTGGAACGCGCGGTCGATGGGGGGGAACGCGCGCTGCCTGCAATTGTCGCGTTCGCAGATGCGGCAGCTGATGCCGATCGCCGCCGCCGGTCCCTTCAGGTCCACGCCGCTGGAATAGACCACCGCCGAGGCGTGCTGGACTTCGCAGCCCAAGCCCACCGCGTAGCGCCGGTCGGGTTCGAGGTAGGCGCCGGCGCGCTTGACGATGCCCCTGGCCATACAGAGGTAGCGAACGCCGTCCGGCATCTCGGCGAGTTGGACCATGGTGCGGCCGGGTTGGCCGAAGGCTTCATGCACGTTCCAGATCGGACAACCACCGCCAAACCTGGCGAACTGCAGGCGGGTGGCGCTATGGCGCTTGGTGATGTTGCCCGCCATGTCCACGCGCACGAAATAGAAGGGCAGACCGCGCGCCGTCGGCCGTTGCAGGGTGCTTAAGCGATGGCACACCTGCTCGAAACTGGTCTGGAACCGCGTCTGCAGCCTCTCGACGTCATGGCGAACCTCGGCGGCCGCCTGGCGGAACGTCGCATAGGGCATCAACAGGGCGCCGGCGGCGTAGTTTCCCAGGCCGATGCGGCAGATATCGGCCGCGGCCTGGGTGCGGAACGCCGCCGACGCCAACTCCGCCTCGATCAGGTCGCGCAGCTCGAGCGCCGCCAATTGATAGGCCAGTTGGAAGCTGCGCGTCGACGCCGGCTGGGTCTGGTCAATGGCGAGGATTTTCGCCGTGGGATTGAACCGGCGCAACGTCCCTGCCCCGTCGTGTTCGGCCGCCGCCACCTGGATGCCGAACCTCGTCGACAAGCTGGCTTCGAGCCGGCTCTCCACCGGCACGCCGCCCGTGACGCCGCAGTCCTGAGCCAACTGCTCGGCCGCGACGTCCAAACTGTGGATGTAGTTGTTCTTGTAGTGGAAGTAGTCGCGCACCTCCTCGTAGGGCAACGCCGCGCTGGCCGCGACCATCTCATCGAGCGCCAGCGTCTCGTCGGTGACCTTCAGCCGCTCATCGAGCCTGCGATAGGCGCGATGCAGGCGGATGAATTCGTGGGCCAGGGCGGGCGCCAGGGCGACGACCTGCTTGATCTCGGCCAGAGACGGCGGATTGGCGCCGGCCTGTTCGGCGGCGACCTCGCGCAGGTCCGCCACCAGCCGATCGTCGTCATCGACATCGAAAGCCGAGGCGTCGACTTCGAACAGCTTCATCAGCGACACCAGCACCCGCGCCGTCACCGGCCGCTGGTTGGTCTCGATCTGCGACAGATAGCTGGGCGATAGGGCAAGCCGCTGGGCGCATACCTCGAGCGTCCAGGCCTTCCCCTCCCTCAGCCTGCGCACGCGCGGTCCAGCGAGTAATTTGTTCGACATTGGAATTCGCAACTTTGCAAATCTAGCTTTGCGAAGTTTTCGCAGCGACGCTCGATTGGGTCAACTCGCTATTGATAAACCTAATAAAATGACGCCCATTCCGACAATCATGCGTCGGATTTCATGCTGCAAAGTTCATCGCAACTCGTCCGGTGAGCACGGAAGGTTCGAGCGTAGGGGGCGAAGGCGAACGAACGACCCGCACCCAGCACACAAAGCGCGGGCTCGAGAACTCCTGGAAGAAATTGGACAACCTTCCGCTATGGGGCGGCCGCAGCGCGACATTCAGAAGGACGGAGGTTTAATGCAGGTCCAGCCCTCGGCGCCTGGCGTCTACTCGATCGGTCAGCTCAGCCAACTCTTCAACACGACCCGCCGGGCGTTGCGCCACTATGAATCGAAGGGCCTTCTCAAACCTACCCGCGACGGCCCCTACCGACTCTATGGCCAGCGAGAATTTCAGCGCCTGACGGTCATTGTCGAAGCGCGCCAGGTCGGGCTCGGGCTCGACCAGATTCAGAAGGTGCTCGACGCCTACGATCCGGAAGACCGGGGCGAAGCCCAGATCATTAAGGCGCTTCAGCTGGTCCGGCGATGTCTTGCTGAACTTGATCAGAAGCGCGACTTGGCGGCGCGAAGTGTTGTCGAGCTGGAAGCGCGCCTTGAGCGTGCGCGCAAATCCTCACCACGCCGCCGCCCCCGCGCGCCCGCTTGCGTGGAGGCCGTTAGCGAGTCCACCGAGACGTACAAACGGACGCCTCGTTATGAGGCCACCCCCTAAGATCCCAGACGAATAGCCCGCCGCCGAACCATCGGCCATGCGCCAAAACACCCATCTAGCGTGCGCCCAACTATGGGCGACGCTCGGAGCGCTTCGAATGTCGCACCTCGATCCCGCCGAACCTCGCACCGACTGGACCCGAGCGGAGATCGCCGCGCTGTTCGATCTGCCCTTCACCGAGCTGGTGTTCCGGGCCGGCCAGGCGCACCGGGCCTGGTTCGATCCGGCCGAAATCCAGCTGTCGCAGCTGCTCTCCATCAAGACCGGCGGCTGCGCCGAGAACTGCGGCTACTGCAGCCAGTCCGCCAGCTTCGACACCGGCCTTGCCGCGTCCAAGCTGATGGACGCCGAGGCCGTCATCGCCGACGCCGAGCGGGCCAAGGCCTCCGGCGCCCAACGGTTCTGCATGGGCGCCGCCTGGCGCGACCTGAAGGATCGCGATGTGCCCAAGGTCGCGGCGATGATCGCTGGCGTCAAAGCGCTGGGCCTGGAGACCTGCGCCACCTTAGGGATGCTGACCCCGGCTCAGGCGACAGAGCTGAAAGCCGCCGGCCTCGACTATTACAACCACAACCTGGACACCTCGCCCGAGGACT
>Ga0302316_10000027_pt1 | contig 122764 bp, 116 predicted proteins | sample III_Palsa_N3_2_FD_200456 | JGI IMG/M metagenome (GOLD analysis project Ga0302316, IMG submission 200456) | Peat permafrost microbial communities from Stordalen Mire near Abisko, Sweden - III_Palsa_N3_2 | ecosystem: Environmental > Terrestrial > Soil > Palsa > Peat permafrost | place: Sweden...
TTTTGCGTAAGTCCCATGCGCGCTACCTTCGCCGTTTCGATCCCAGCCGGGCGCACCAATCCATGTTCTGAGGCTTCAGCCTTGGGCATCTCAGCGGCGACGACTGCATGTCAAACACAGGCATCTGGCCGAAGATGAGTTTACGTCGGGTGAGGCTGCCGAGTATCTTGACGTGTCGATTTCAACTTTTCGTTGCTACGTTGCAAACGGCAGACTGAGAGCGTCGAGTGAGACGGGTCGAAATCAACTATTTGAGACCAAAGATTTGAAGGCCTTCAAGCGAGCGATGCGAGACGTTAAAGGCTGATCGATCAACGGTCAAGCGGAGCCCGTCGGCGCCATCGCGCGCGCCGTGCCTGCCGCCATCAGTCAGCCCGCCATCAGTCAGCCCGCCCGCATCATCCCGCCGGCGTCAGTACCAGCCGCTCAGCCGTGGATTTGTCGTTGAAGGGGGTTTTCGGCGGCGTGCCCTGAATCGTGCTGCGCGCATAACTTAGTGCGGCGAGGGAGCTTCCGGCGGCGTGATCCAATTTTAGTCTGATGATGGTCTGGCGCGCAAAATCGTCGCGGTCGAGCACGTTTACCATTGCGTCGATGTACTTGAGTGCTTCTTCATCGGTCCCGGCTTTGTTGTATAGGTCGAGTCGGCCTGCAAGCCCGAACCGGCGGTCCAATTCGATAAAAGCGGGATTGTTCGCGACTTGAGAAATATCAATAATCGGTTTCATGGTTACTCCGAGATGAGGTCAGAAATAGGGTGCAGCGCGAAGCGCGACATTGAGGGCTCCGGCTGAATTTGACTATACGAGCGGAACAGCTCATCGCACTGACCATTTCTGACGCCGCCGCATAGTTGCGGGCATGCGGCTGGGCGTAGCGCTCACCCATCTACACCGCTTTGAATAGCCGCACCCGGTTGTTTCAAAAGTACTTGGCTGTCTGCCGATTCGATATCCGGAGAGCCCAGCCCTGCGCGCAATACTGCGAACTGGGGCAGCACTGCCTGGATCATCGCCATGGTGCCAAGGGTGTTGGTCTCAAAGACCTCGCGCGCAGTTTCCATCGAGGTGCCTTCGAGGGCGCCGAGCATGCCGATCCCCGCGTTATTGACCAGCACATCGATCGGCCCCGCGGCTTCCACGGCCCGACGAATGCTTTCTGGGTCGGTGACATCGAGGGCGAGCACGCGCAGACGCGCGGAACGCGGCAGAAGGTTTTCGCGCGGCGTGCGCATGGTGGCGATGACTTGCCAATCGCGATCGAGGAAGTAGCGGGCGGTTTCGAGACCGAAGCCGGAGGAGCATCCGGTAATCAGGACGGTTTTCATGGGGAATTCCTGTAGGGGAGGTTGCCGTACAGAAATGATAGATTGCCGTGTCCGGACTTACTATAATCAGAAGTTCAAATTTCATTCGCAGGAGTCCGGTCATGGTCGATCCGCTTGCCGAGGTGGTCACCTTGCTCCAACCGGGTGCCCAGTTCTCGAAAGTCATCAGCGGTGCGGGTTCCTGGCGCGTGCGCCGCTCGGAAGCCGGGCAGCCTTTCTACTGTGTGATTCTCGACGGTTCATGCAAGCTCACGGTCGAAGGACGCGAGCCGCTCACCCTGCAGGCGGGCGACTTTGTCCTGGTTCCCTCGGCGCATGGTTTTATGATGTCGAGCCTGGCGCCGATGACCTCCGAGGACCTCGACAGCGTGCCGGTCGCGCTGCACCCCGGTGAGTTCAGAATCGGCGAGCAAAGCGGGCCGCCGGATGTGCTATATCTCGTGGGCCACTGCGTCTTCGGCTCGCCGGACGCAGCCTTGCTGGTTTCGCTCCTGCCGCAACTGGTGCACGTTCGCGGCGAGCGCCGGCTGGCCACTCTCGTGCAGCTTGTCGGAGAAGAATCTCGTGGGCAGCGGCCCGCGCGCGACGTGATCCTATCACGCCTGCTGGAGGTTCTTCTGATCGAAGCGCTGCGCTCCACGGCCGGGACCGCGGCGTCGCCAGGCCTGGTGCGTGGGCTTGCCGACGAACGTCTCGCGGTCGCGATACGCTGCATGCACGAAAGTATGACCCAGCCCTGGACGGTTGCGCAGTTGGCAAAAGAGGCCGCCCTTTCCCGCTCGGCGTTCTTCGAGCGGTTCAGCCGCGCCATGGGCGTCGCCCCGATGGAGTACCTGCTGCGGTGGCGCATGGCGATGGCCAAGAACCTGCTGCGGCGAAAAAAGGGGGGTGTCGCCGAAGTTGCCGAACGCGTCGGCTACGGTTCCGCAAGTGCGTTCAGTGTCGCATTCACCCGCCATGTGGGACTGCCGCCGACACATTATGCGCGGGCGCTTGACGGCAACTAATCCGGTATGGATCTCGGAAGCCGATGCGTCCTTGGCAGGTTTGCCTTGTCGAACCCTTCTTTCGCGAGTTCAGGGTGGTCCGGGTCGTCACGAATAACCGTATCGATAGCGGCATCTTCCTCAGGCGCTGGAGCAGTAGTGCTACATTTGGCAATGTCCCACGTTTGAAAAGGCAGAAAAAAATGCCCGCTTATCTCTACCTCGGCATCGCCATCGTCTGCGAAGTGATCGCTACCTCCGCCATGCGTGCGTCGAACGGTTTCACTCGTTTGGGTCCATCGGTCATTGTCGTCATCGGTTACGGTTGCGCTTTTTACCTGCTGTCGCTGACGCTGAGAACGGTGCCTGTCGGCGTAGCGTATGCAATCTGGTCTGGCCTGGGCATTGTGCTGGTGTCGCTGGCGGCTTATGTGGTTTATCACCAGGTTCTCGATTTTGCCGCGCTCGCAGGGATGGCTTTGATCTTATCCGGCGTGGTGGTGATGAACGTTTTTTCCAAAGCCGCCGTGCACTGATTGCCAAGGGTAAAACCAGCAAGGAATAGCCCTCGCCAACATCGGCGGTTGTTCGCTTTAGCCATCGATGTCTCCATTTTTTTATAGTTCGGTCATTGTGTCATTACCGCGAATGAACCGGAAAGACAACATTTGCGCGCGGATTTAACAGTATTTAAACGAATTAAATCCCCGGACTTCTTATACTGGTGATTATTTACAACTTAGTAATAATCGGTCAAACATCGCGATTTCGGGACTTCTGCCCCGGATTCAAGCAAGTCCAGAATACGGCGTAAATGCCTCAAATGTCGCGGCGATATAGCCGTGACCTCGAAGGTCACGGGATTTTCGATTACTATTATTGTCCCGAGCGCAATGAAACCAGCGGGGCATGTGCGCATTATTTTTGAGATGCGTGGCGACAGGGCCATGTGCCATATGAACAAATACTAAGATGATTTTGCGTCGCGGGGTGCTATGAGAATCGCAGTATTGGATGATGATTCGGCTCAAACCGATTTTGTGTGCCAGACCTTGACGGCGGCCGGGCATATTTGCCACGCCTTCGCCGAAGGGCGGGCCTTGGTCAAGCAGTTGGGGCGCCAGAGTTTCGATTTGCTGGTGCTGGATTGGAACGTGCCCGACATGTCCGGCGAAGAGGTTTTGCTATGGGTCCGCAGCAGTCTGTCCGAACGTCTGCCGGTGCTGTTTATGACCAGCCGTTCCGACGAGGCCGATATCACCTCGATACTCAATACCGGGGCCGACGATTATGTGGTCAAACCCGTCTCCCCCGGTATTTTGACGGCGCGTATCGCTTCATTGTTGCGCCGCGCCTATCAGATCAATACCACGGCGACTAAAGAGATATTTGACGATTTCGAATTTGACCTGGGGGCCAAGCAAGTCCTGGTCAAAGGCAATGCCGTCAGCCTCACGCAAAAAGAATTCGATTTGGGTTTGCTGCTGTTCCAGCATTTGAGCCGGCCGCTGTCGCGCACGCATATTCTGGATGTGATCTGGAAGCAGGCCACCGACATTCCATCACGCACCATGGACACCCATGTGTCGATGCTGCGCTCGAAACTCGGACTGCGTCCCGAAAACGGTTATCGGCTAACGCCGATCTATGGCTACGGATACCGCCTGGAACGCATCGAGCGGGGGGGTACGTGAGCCCTCGCGCCCGGCTGCGCGGGGCAACGCGACGCCCGGGTTTGGCGCTGCTTGCGTCGATTCGTTTGATCCCGTTAGCGCTTGCGGCGCTGGCTATCCCGGCCGCGGCGGCGCCCAAACACAAGCCCGCGGCGACGGTCGCTTATGTGACAAAAGCGGGCGATACGCTCTATGCGATTGCGGCCCGATATCTCACCGACCCGCGCGGCTGGGCCGTGCTGAGCCGCTTGAATCATGTGCCGGCGCCGCGCCGTTTGCAGGCGGGCATCGAATTGCGTTTGCCGCTGGCGCTGTTGAAGCAGGAACCCCTGTCGGCGAGTGTGGCCGCCCTTAGCGGACCGGTGGAACATGCCTTCGGCGCAGGCCCGTACACGCCCTTGTCGATCGACTCCATCTTGGGCGAGGGCGATCGCGTGCGTACCGGGCATAGCGGTTTTGTGACTTTGGAGCTGGCCGACGGTACCCACCTTAGCTTGCCGCAGGACAGTAGCATCGAGCTTGCGACACTGCGGCAAACCACCTTGACCGGCACCACGGATCGCGAAATCAATCTGCGGCGCGGTGAGGTCGACAGCGAAGTAACTCATGCGAAAAAACCGGACGACCGATTCCAGATTCACTCGCCGTCCGTGGTGGCGGGCGTGCGCGGCACGCGTTTTCGGGTGAATTACGATCTGGCGGGCCAGGTCAGCGCCGTCGAAGTACTTGAGGGCACGGTCGATGTGGATGCGGCCGACGCTACAACGACGTCCGACAGCGCGGTCGAGGGGGCATTGCAAACGCCATCCGAGCAACGGGTTCATGCGCATTTCGGCAGCGTTACGCGCGCTCAGGGCGAAGTGGGTGCTCCGGTCGAGTTGCTGCCTGCGCCCGCATTGATTCATCCCGAGAAAATCCAGGACGAGGCGGAGGTCGGTTTCGATCTCGCGCCGCTTGATCAAGCAACCGCGCAGACAGCGACACAGACAGCGACGCAGGCACCCGCGCAGACGCAGGCGTACCGGGTGCAGATTGCGCGCGATGCGGGCCTGCTTGATTTAGTCCGTGAGACTCACGTCGGCGCGCCGCATGCGTCGTTCGGCGATCTGCCCGATGGGACTTATTTCGTGCGCATTTCGGCCATCGACAACCAGGGTCTCGAAGGTCTGTCGCGCATCTATGCCTTCGAGCGCCGCCAGTTCGGGCTTGCCGCTACGGCGGGTCCGAGCGCCGCCGGCCGCGCCTATGAATTCCGTTGGCTGGCCGGCCAGCGCGGCATCGAGACACATTTTCGTTTTGTGCTGGCGAGCACCCCCGATTTGAGTAACCCCATCGTCGATCAAGTCGATATTACGGCCGCGAAAGTGCTGGTTTCCGACCTGCCGCGCGGCGTGTATTACTGGACCGTGATCGGCGAGCAATTCGACCAGGGCAAGCTCTACCAGAAGGCTGGCGCAGTCAGGTCTTTCACGCTTGATTATTGACGGCCGGCGCGGATGAACTTTGCTCTGCGCGCACGACTTGCCCGGCCTTTCGGCCAGCGCTTTATTGTCGAATGGCTGGTGCTGGGCTGCCTCGGCATCGCGGTGATACTGATGGGTTCTATCTGGCGTGTGACGGCAGGCGCCGACCGCCTGGTGTACGACCACTTTCTTGGTTTTCTGCCGCAGCAGACCACTCCCGCTATCGTGGTGGTCGAGATAGACAACACCAGCCTCGCCCAGCTCGGGCGCTGGCCTTGGCCGCGCAGTACCCATGCGCGCTTGCTTGAGGCTTTGGCGCAAGCGCAGCCGGCGGCGGTGGTCTATGACGTGTTGTTTACCGAGCCTACGCCGGAAGATACACAACTCGCTCAGGCACTGGCGCTGACGCCGACTTACTTGCCCATTCTGCTAAGCCCCGCGGAGCGCGACGGCCGGCGTCTCGCGGTGCTGCCGGTGGCGCCCTTGGCCGAGGCCGCGGCCGGACTCGGCCAGATTAATTTCGAAGTCGATCAAGACGGCATTGTGCGTAGCGTGGCGTTGTTCGAAGGCGATACGCAGACCCGCTGGCCGCAACTGATGCTGCCGTTGTTCCGGGCGATCGAGGCCGGCAGGGTGAATCTGGCGCGTGACGGCGGCCTTGCGCTAGGGCGGTTGTCGGCCGGGGGCGAGGGTACAAGCGAGGGGGAAGCGCGATTCCTGATTCCGTTCAGTCGGCGTGCTCAGGCGTACACCAAGGTATCGGTCGCCAGCGTGTTGGCCGGCGAGGTGCCGAGCAGCTTGCTGCGGGGCAAGATTGTCCTGATTGGGGCGACGGCCTCGGGGCTCTATGATCGTTTTGCCACGCCCGTATCCGGTGAGCTTGGGCCGCTGCCCGGGGTCTATATTCATGCCGGCGTGCTGGATACCTTGCTCACCGGCCGCGAGATTTATCCGGTCCGCAGCGCTTGGTTATTCCTCGCTTCACTGGCGCCTTTGGCCTTGCTGCTGGCGGGTTTTCTGGTGTTGTCGCCATGGCGTTCCCTGCTCCTGACGGGCGGTCTGTGCTGTGCCATGACGCTGGCGAGTGCGGCATTGCTGTGGAGCGCGCGCCTGTGGCTGTCGCCGGTGCCGGCCATCGCCGGGCTGATTGTGGTGTACCCGGTGTGGAACTGGCGCCGCCTGGAAATGACCATGTCGTATTTGCGCCAGGAGTTGCAGCGCCTGGCCGACGAACCGCATTTATTGCCGGAGACGCCGCGCAACCGCCACGAGTTTGGCGGCGACGTGCTGGAGCGGCATATGGCATTGATGGCGCAGGCGGCACAGCGCATGCAGGACATGAAGCGTTTCGTCTGGGACAGCCTTGATAGTCTGCCGGAGCCGATTCTGGTCAGCGATCCGCAGGGCGTCGTATTGATTGCAAATCATGCCGCGAAAGCACATTTTGCCCGGCATGGCGCGCCTCATCCGGAACGCCGGACCCTGCCGCAGGCACTGGGCGACTTGCGTTTTATCAAGGCCATCGAGGCCGGCACGGAGATCAGTCTCGATCCGCTCGACCCCAAAACTGCCGCCGCCAGTGTTGCCGACAGCGGCGCCGCGCTGCAGGCCCAATGGCCCGCCTTGCTCGATCCGGCACGCGGCGAGTTTGCCGAGGTGATGCAACGGGGGATCGAAGTACGCGATCGCGCCGAACGCGATCATTTGCTGCGTTATGCCGCCTGTACCAATGCCCAGGGCGAGGTGATCGGCTGGATTGCGGGCCTGGTGGATGTGAGCGCGTTGCATGCCGCCGAACGGCAGCGGGAAGATGCGTTGACGCTGCTGTCGCACGATATGCGTTCGCCGCAGGTGTCGATCGTGGCGCTGATCGAGATCGAACGCACCCGCATCGAGTCGGACCGGATGAGGGAAGTGCTGGATCGGATCGAACGGTATGCGCAGCGTGCATTGGCTTTGGCCGGCGACTTTGTGCAACTGGCGCGAGCCGAATCGCAGGCTTATATACTGGACGCGGTGAGTCTGGCCGAGTTGGTGATCAACGCCGCCGACGAAGTGTGGCCGCAGGCGCAGGCCAAGCAGATCCAGATCAATCTGCCGTTCGGCGAACAGCTTTATTGGATCCGCGCCGATGCATCGCTGCTGACGCGCGCGCTGGTCAATATCCTGAATAACGCGGTGAAATATAGCCCGGCCCAGACCCAGATCACCTGCACCCTGGTGCTTGAAGCCGGCGCGGCACCGGGCTTGCCGGCTCGAGTGTCGTGCACTGTCAGCGACCAGGGTTATGGTATTGCGGCTGAACAGCAAGCTCATTTATTCGAGCGGTTTCGGCGCTTTCGCACGGCCGATCAACCTGAGGTCGGCGGCACCGGTCTCGGCATGGCGTTTGTCAAAACCGTGGTGATGCGGCATGGCGGCGAAGTCAGGGTGGAAAGCGCCGCCGGCGCCGGGACCCGTTTTACCCTTCTATTGCCGATACTGGATGATACCGGTGCCGAGTAGCGCCAAGCAGTTGCCGCACTGGAACGGAATTTACCGAAGCGAGAATCTCATGAAATTTCTATTGATCTGTGCGGCCGTGGCGGTGGCAACGTTGGCCGGATGTGCCGATATCCAGACGGAGGTGCGCGCATCCGGCGCGTCGATTGGGACGGGTAAGCTGGACGATAAGCTGGACGATAAGCCGGACCATCAGCAGGCCAATGAGTTGGCCGGTGAGCATACCTATGCTTTGGTGCGCGCACCGACCCAGGATGCCGGTCCGGGCGAGGTACGCTATGAAGCCTTGGTGCGCGACAAGTTTGCCCAATATGCTTTTATCGAAACCACAGCGTCGAGCGCTCATTATCTGGTATCGCTTGCCTTCGATACGCGCCCGGCGGCAGTCGGTGTTGCTGCTGCGAGCGATGCCGATCCCGTAACATCGGCGGGTGCCTCAAACAGCTCCGGATACCGCCACACGCTGACCCTGCGGTTTTTCGACCGGACCAGCAATCGCGAGATTTACAAGGTTACCGCGATAAGTCATGACAGCCATGCTGACTCGTTGCAGGCCGTGCCCTATCTGGCCGAAAGTGCCCTGGCCAGGTTGCCTTATGTGTCTTCTGTGTCTTCTGTGCCTTCCGGCGGTGACGGTGCGTGGCGGGTCAAGCTGCATAAAATCGACGCCGGCGCGGCAAACGCCATACCGGCGGTGGCGAAGATCGAGCCGCGCTGAGGTTGTGTTTCTTGCCCGGCACGCTTGGTGTACAGATCGATAGCCGCATCCTGGCCATTAAGCCGGTCTGCTGCCGTTTTGCCGTTTTTCGATAACACTCTATTTTTTTCCTCTCCTATGATGGACTGGACTCATTGCCGTGCCGCAGCGTATGCCATGCCGGGTGGGCCGCCAACTTCGGGAGAGTCGGATGGAACAAACATCGAATAATAATCAACCTGGGGGTAAAGTCAGCCCTGCGTTGCAGCAGACCCTGGGAACCTGGCAATTGTGGGGTATCGCCGTCGGGCTGGTGATCTCAGGCGAGTATTTCGGCTGGAGTTACGGTTGGGCTACGGCGGGGACGCTGGGTTTCACCGTTACCTCTTTGTTTATCGCGGCGATGTATGCCACTTTTATTTTCAGCTTTACCGAGCTGACTACCTCGATTCCTCATGCCGGCGGACCGTTTGCTTATGCCAGGCAGGCGTTTGGGCCGATCGGCGGTTATCTTGCAGGTGCGGCCACTCTGGTTGAGTTTGTCTTTGCGCCGCCCGCCATCGCGCTGGCGATCGGGGCTTATTTGCATGTGCAATTCCCCGGGCTGGAGCCGAAAACCGCGGCGGTGGGTGCGTATATCGTTTTTATGGGGTTGAATATCGCCGGGGTGCAGATTGCCGCGACCTTTGAGTTGTTTATCACGGTGCTGGCAATTTTTGAGCTGCTGGTTTTTATGGGTGTGGTTGCACCTGGTTTTGCCTGGTCCAATTTCACCAAAGGCGGTTGGGCCGGCGCCGATCATTTCAGTCTCGGCACGCTGCAGGGCATGGTGGCGGCGATTCCTTTCGCGATCTGGTTTTTTCTGGCGATCGAAGGGGTGGCGATGGCGGCCGAGGAAGTGAAAAATCCCAAGCGTTCGATCCCGGTAGCCTACATTGCCGGCATTCTGACCTTGCTAACCTTGGCGGTCGGGGTGATGGTGTTTGCCGGCGGCGCGGGCGACTGGACCAAGCTGGCGAATATCAACGACCCTTTGCCCCAGGCGATGAAAAATATTGTCGGCAACAATAGCAACTGGCTGCATATGCTGGTCTGGCTCGGTTTGTTCGGCCTGGTGGCCTCGTTTCACGGCATCATCCTCGGTTATTCGCGGCAGATCTTCGCCTTGGCGCGGGCAGGATATTTACCGGAATGGCTGTCGCGCGTGCATCCCCGCTTCAAGACGCCGCATCGCGCGATTCTCGCCGGTGGAGTGGTGGGCATTGCCGCCATTTATAGCGATCAACTGATTCAATTCGGCGGCCAGACGCTCACCGCCAATATCGTGACGATGTCGGTGTTCGGCGCGATCGCGATGTATATCATCAGCATGCTGGCACTGTTCAAGTTGCGTCGCAGCGCGCCGCGCCTGGAGCGTTCATTCAAAGCGCCGTGCTACCCCTATTTTCCGGCATTTGCCCTGGGTGCGGCGGTGATCTCGCTGGTGACCATGGTGTACTACAATCAATTGGTCGCAATCGTGTTTGCGGGGTTTCTGCTGCTTGGCTATGGGTATTTCCTGCTCACCGGGCATCAACGCAAAGTCGCACCGCTTGAGGTGCTGCTGGAAGAATAAGCTGGCGGCGGCAAGCCCCATGCGCGCAACCCTGCCAAGGAGTTGAAGATGAGCTACAAGGAGTCGGTCGGTCAGCGGACCTATCGGTTTGCCGACCTCAAGACACTGATGGCGAAAGCCAGTCCTTTGCGTTCCGGCGATCAGCTTGCCGAACTGGCGGCCGCCAGCGAGGAAGAGCGGGTCGCGGCTAAAATGGCGTTGGCGCAAGTGCCGCTCACGACCTTCCTCAATGAAGCGCTGATTCCCTACGAAGACGATGAGGTGACGCGCCTGATCGTCGACAGCCATGACCTCCAGGCTTTTGCGCCGGTGTCGCATTTGACGGTGGGCGATTTCCGTAATTGGATCTTGAGCGACACCACCGATAGCGCGACGCTGTCGCGGGTCGCCGCCGGTCTGACGCCGGAAATGGTAGCGGCCGTGTCCAAGTTGATGCGTAACCAGGACCTGATCCTGGCGGCCAAGAAGCGCCCGGTCGTCACGCGCTTTCGCAATACAGTCGGTTTGCCCGGACACTTGTCGGTGCGTTTGCAGCCGAATCACCCGACCGATGATGTGCTGGGCATTGCCGCTTCCATGTTCGATGGGCTGCTCTACGGTTGCGGCGACGCCATGATCGGCATCAACCCCGCCACCGACAGCCTGTCCGCAATTATCAAATTGCTGGAGATGGTGGATGAATTCCGCCAGCGTTATGCGGTACCCACCCAATCCTGCGTGCTGACCCACGTCACCAATACCATTGCCGCCATCGAAAAGGGCGCGCCGGTGGACCTGGTATTCCAGTCGATTGCGGGGACCGAGCAGGCCAATGCGGGTTTCGGTATTTCGCTGTCCTTGCTGCAAGAAGCGTATGAAGCCGCGTTATCGCTCAAGCGCGGCACGGTGGGCAACAACGTGATGTATTTCGAAACGGGACAGGGTAGCGCCTTGTCCGCCAACGCCCATCATGGGGTGGATCAGCAAACCTGCGAAGTGCGCGCGTATGCCGTGGCGCGCCGATACGATCCATTTCTGACCAATACCGTGGTGGGTTTTATCGGTCCCGAGTATCTGTACGATGGACGGCAGATTATCCGCGCCGGCCTGGAAGATCATTTTTGCGGCAAGTTGCTGGGCGTGCCGATGGGTTGCGATATTTGTTATACCAACCACGCCGAGGCCGACCAGGACGATATGGATAATCTGTTGACCTTGCTGGGCACGGCCGGGGTCAATTTCATCATGGGGGTGCCGGGCGCCGACGATGTGATGCTCAACTATCAAAGCACTTCGTTTCACGACGCGCTTTATGTGCGCGAAGTGCTGAATCTGCGGCGGGCGCCGGAATTCGACGATTGGCTGGAAAGCATGCGCATTACCGACGCGCGCGGAGCATTGTTGCGCGCCTCGCCCAATCAGCCCTTGTTGCAAGGTGTGCGTGACTGGATGGGGGTGGCGTGAGCGATTTCCTCGAAAAAAATCCCTGGGATGCCCTACGCCAATTCACTCGCGCCCGCATTGCACTCGGACGTGCCGGTTATAGCTTGCCGACCGCGCCGTTGCTGGCATTCAATTTGTCGCATGCCCAGGCGCGCGATGCCGTACATCAAGCGCTGGATGTCGAAATTTTACTGCAAGAGTTAAGCCAAGCCGGCTTCGATGCAATCGAGGTACAGAGTGCCGCTATCGATCGCCAGCATTATCTGCGCCGTCCCGACCTCGGGCGGCGGCTGGATGACGCCAGTCTCGCGCGCTTGGCCGCCGCCCAGTCTGCGCCGCCCGAGGTGGTGTTTGTGATTGCCGACGGCTTGTCGGCCTTGGCTGCGATGCGTCATGCGCTGCCGCTATTGCAACTGATGCGCGCCAAGCTGACGGACTGGACCATCGGCCCGGTGGTGGTGGCGCGGCAGGCGCGGGTGGCACTCGGCGACGGTATCGGTGAAATGCTGGGGGCACGGCTGGTGGTGATGCTGATTGGGGAGCGCCCGGGTCTTAGTTCTCCCGACAGCCTGGGTATCTACCTGACCTATGCTCCGCGCATCGGTTGCAGCGATGCGCAGCGCAATTGTATTTCCAACGTGCGGCCTGAGGGTTTGGCTTATGACGCGGCGGCTCATAAACTGCATTATCTGCTTAACGAAGCTCGCCGTTTGAGTTTGACGGGGGTCAATCTCAAGGACGATAGCGACGCCACTTTGCCATCGCCGGCCGAACTCTCTGTGTTGTCTTCCGCATCGCCGGTTTAAGTCCGTGCTCGCTTGAATCTGCTCGAATTTGCTTGAGTCCGCTTAAGCTTTAGCTGTCGGCCGACCTGATCTGTTCTGAAACGGTACAACTGTACCGATCCAATACGCTTATAGAGCAGTGGCGCAGCACCATCGCACAGCGGTGTGGCAGTGAAAGGAGGATGCGACGCGATTTCTCGGTTCGGCACAAATATTGCATGACACGGTATCTGCCTGGGCTGTATCGGATGATTGCGCAAGCGCGCAGGTTAACCGGCTGGGTTTGAGCTCAGGTTTGGACCTGGGACTTCCGGATGGATATGCTGATGGCCTCTGCTTTGACTGCTGATGCAAACGCCGCTTCGCCTCATGTCGATGCGTTTTGTCTTAACACGCGCGTGGCTTACGATGCCGATGAGCAGGCGGGCAATTTATCCGGCTGGCGCCAGACCTACGACCAATTAACGCCAGGTGCCTTCATCGGCAGCGTAGATGAACTATGCCTGAACGCCATGACGGTTTTTTGCGAAACCACCAGTCATGCCTTGCGGCAGACGTGTGAAGTGGGTTCGGATGCCTATTGGTTTGGTATCCCGTTGCAAGATAACGGCCCCGGCCGCATCGACGGCAAGCTGATTGCCGGCGATGCGCTGGCGGTGATGCGAGGACGGGATCAATTCGAACTGCTCACCTCGGGCGGCTATCGCATCCTGGGCGCGGTTGTTGAGGACGCCGAATTACGCCGATATGCCGCCGAAGTGGAACAGGTCGAATTTTCTGACGCGATGCTGAGTTGTCAGGTGCTGGGTCTTGGCAAAACCAACAAAAGCCGTTTGTGCGAGACGCTATCGGCCTTATTGCGGCAGGCACAAACCGCTCCGCGGCCGCTCTCGGCAGTCGCCGTGCGTAATGTGCAGGCATGCGTTTTAGCTATTTTGTTTGATCTGGGGATACCGCGGCAAACCGCCGACTTGCCGGAACGCCGGTCGAAGCCGGATCGTTCATGGATCGTGATGCAGGTGCGCGATTATGTTCTGGCGCACCGCGATCGCCCGATTGCCGTGCCTGAGTTATGCCGGCAATTTCATGTCAGCCGGCGTACCTTGCAATATTGCTTCGAAGAGACGCTGGGTATGACACCCATGTCTTATCTGCGGGCGATTCGCCTTAATGGCGTGCGACGCGACTTGGCTGCGGCGCCCACGACCTTGCCCCGGCCCGTGCAAGATGTGGCTTCCGCTTGGGGCTTCTGGCACTTGAGCCAGTTTGCCAGCGACTATCGCAAGCTGTTCGGCAAGCGGCCTTCAGAGTCGCTGCGCGAGGCGCTCGGCTATTCGACCGAATACAACTCGGTAAAGGGATGCGCGGGTTCAGCCAGGGTGCGGACCACGATATCTCTCAGCCATTGAGTCGCGCCGTCCAATTCGGCGGCTGCGCGATGCAAGGTCAACCCCACCATGGGTAAGCTCGGCAAATTCGGTATTTCTTGATCAAGCACGCGCAACTGTTCCGGCAAGCCGATCTCGGTGCGTACTGTCACACCCAGGCCGGCCGCGACGGCGGCCCATACGCCGCTTAAACTGGGACTGGTAAATGCCACGCGCCAGGGGATCCCGGCCTGGTCGAGCGCCGCGGTAGCGGCAGAACGCATCAGGCACGGGGCTTCGAAGACCACCAAGGGCAACGGTTCTTCGAGTGTCGCCGCGAACGGCTGCAGGTTCCGCGATCCGATCCAACGCATCGGCAGCCGGCCAATGGCTTGCGCGTGGAAGGGGGTCGCGTCGCTGTCCCAGGTGAGCGCCAGATCGTAGCGCCCGCGTGCCAATTGCTCCAGCAACTCGGTGTTGCGCGCCACGCTGGCGGCGATTCTGATCTTGGGGTGGGCGCGCGCAAAACGTCCCAGCACCTCGGTCAGAATGCGCTCGCCGAAATCTTCCTGCATGCCGAGACTGACGGCACCCTCCAGATCGACACCACGTACCGCCGTGGCGGCTTCATCGTTCAATTCCAGCAGGCGCCTGGCATAACCCAGCAAGGTTTCCCCCGCCGTAGTGGGCGTCATGCCACGGCCGACGCGGCGCAACACCGGTGCCCCGATTTGATCTTCCAGTTTTTTAAGCTGGGCGCTGACGGCCGAGGTCGAACGACCCAGCCGATTCGCGGCTTTGGCAAAACTTCCCAGGTCCACGCCGGTGACAAAGGTGCGCAGAACCTCAAGATCAAAAGTGATGCGTCGCATGATGATCCTGTTTTTGTGGACGATTAATTCAAATATTCCTGATTTTTAGAATGAAGATAAGTCGCTATCCTGGCGCTGTCAACCATAACTGTCTTCATAACTGTCACGCGGAGAACGCCATGAGCCAGAGATTTAATCCAGGTCAGCAAGCCATGGGCGAGGTCGCCCCCAAATTGGCGGAATTAACCGATCAGGTTTTGTTCGGCGATATATGGGAGCGCACGGTTTTGTCCAAGCGCGACCGCAGCCTGATTACCGTGGCGGCATTGATGGCCATGAACCGCATTGAGCAACTGCCGTTCCATCTGGGGTTCGCCGAGAGGAATGGGGTGACCCGGCCGGAGTTGACCGAGCTCATCACTCACTTGGCCTTTTATTCGGGCTGGCCGACTGCTGCCTCGGCGGTGAATCTGTTGCAAGCGTTAAAACCTGAGCAAATCTGAACCACGCCGCACGTCATAGGCGCATTATCCATGCCGTTTTCACGCATCTCCTTACACAAGGGCCGGCCGCCCGACTATCTGCAGGCGCTGTCGAATAGCTTGCATCGCGCTTTGGTGGAGGCTTTCGAGGTACCGGCGACCGACCGTTTTCAAGCCATCCACCAGCACGAAAAAGGCGAATTGATCTTTGACGCGCATTATCTGGGCGGCCCGCGTTCCGACGATTTTGTGCTGATTGCCATTACTGCCGGGAGAGTGCGTTCGACCTCGGTCAAGCAGGCGTTCTATCGACGCCTGGTCGATTTGCTCGCGCTAGCGCCGGGTTTGCGGCCGGAAGATGTGATGGTGGTGATCAACACCACTCAGGCCGACGAGTGGTCGTTTAGCGCGGGTACGCTCAACCCCGCGATGCCGCTTGATCCGGCTCATCATCCGACACATCGTGCGGCTTGAATTTTAATCAAGAAAATCGAGGGGCCAGCCATGCTTGCCATGCAATATAGCTTTGTCCTGCCGGCAGATTACGAGATGGCGATTATCCGCCGCCGCATCGCTGACAAAGGGCATTTGCTCGACAATTTCCCGGGTTTGATTTTCAAGGCCTATTTGAGTTCGGATCGGAATCAACCGCGTCTCGGCACGCAGGACAATCTGTATGCGCCGTTCTATGTCTGGCAAGATGCTCAGGCGATGAATCAATTTCTGTGTAGCGCGGGTTTTGTCGCGCTGACGCAAGCATTTGGCTGGCCGGTAATCAAGACCTGGTCAGTCTGGTCAGTCGAGCAAGCCGAGCAGACCGAAGGCAGCGGCACGGCGCGTTATGCCACGCGTGAGCTGATGACTATCCCACCCCATACTTCACTGGCCGAATTGCGTCTGCAAGAAGTCGCCTGGGCCGAACAAGCCGTCAGCGACCCCGGGGTCTTGAATGCGGTTGCCGGATTTGAACCGACGACCTGGACGCTGGTGCGCTTCCGACTGTGGCGAGATTTGCCGCCAGGCCCATCCTCGCCGCTGGCTCAACACTACGAAGTCGGTCATATTTCGCGGCCGCAGCCGTAGCCTTAGCGCGCGCCGAAAAAATACGCTTACTTCGGGCTGTTGCCGCGCTCCCGCGCTTTGATCCAGCGGCTTGATCCAGCGGCTTGATCCAGCATTACGCAGTATCGCGCCCCACCTGCTCCGCGGCGGCGCTCGTTGGCGCGAGGGCGAATTGCCAAGCGATTGCTGCCGCTAACGATACCGCCGTAGCCAGCCATAACGCCGCGTGCAGGCCCGCAGCGAAATAAGGGCGGACTGTCAGCAGGGCGCCGAACACGGCTACACCCAAGGCGGCGCCGGTTTGCCTGGCGGCATTTAGCACTCCGGCCGCAACCCCGGCGCGATCTTTTCCAATGGCCGCCATCATGGTGGCAGTCGCTGCCGGGGTGATCAGTCCTGCAGAAAGACCGATCGCCAGCATGGGCAACGCCGTCAGCCAATAGGGTGCGGTCGGCGCAAACCTGAGGCTGCCCAGCAAACCCAGGAAGCCGACCCCATAACCCGCCAGAGCAGCGGTTACCAGCCGCCGTGTGCCGCAAGCCTTGACCAGTCGATTGGATAACATGCTGCCCGCCGCGACCGTCGCGGTCAGGGGCAGGAATGCCAAGCCGGTATCCAGGGAGGAAAAACCTCGCACTTGCTGGTAGTCAAGACTCAAGACAAAAACCAGACCATAAAAGGTCAACGCTGACGCCATGGAAACAATGGCCGACCCGTTGAAGGGGCCGCTGTTGAATAACCATAGCGGAACCATGGCGTGGGGCCGTTGGCTTTCGAGCCGCAGAAATAAGGTGACGCCAAGCAGACTCACGGCCAATCCAGCCAGTATCGGCGGCGCGGTCCAACCCAAGGCCGGTGCTTCGACCAAGCTGCCGATCAAGCTGCCCAGAGCGACTGCCAAGCTTGATTGGCCAGCCAGATCGAGACGCTGGCGCGGCGCCGACGGCAGATCAAATTCCACATGCCGGATGCGCCAGGTTAACCATGCTGCGATCAAGCCAAGCGGCAGATTCGCCAAAAAGATGCTGCGCCAGCCAAACAGTTGCACCAGCACCCCGCCCAGCAGCGGACCGGCAGCCATGGCGGCACCGCCGCAACCGGCCCATACTCCAATTGCACCGGCACGTTCGGCGGGAGCGGCGAATGCATGCTTGATCAAGGTCAGGGAGCATGGCACCAGCATGGCCGAACCGATACCCTGCAGGATCCGCGCCAGGATCAGGCAGCTCAGGGTCGGTGCCATGCCGCACAGTGCCGAGGCCAGGGTGAACACCAGTAGCCCGGCGAGATAGACCCGCCGTGCGCCGCAGCGGTCGCCCAGCATGCCGCCCGTCAATAGTAGGCAGGCAAAGCTCAAGGTATAGGCATTGGTGACCCATTGCAGGCCGGCGACTTGGGTGTGCAGTGCCAGTGCAATCCGCGCCAGGGCGACGTTGACGATGGACGTATCGAGGATCACGATGACGTAGCTCAGGCTGGTTGCGGCCAGCACCGCGCGTTGCATGGTCGAGTGGCGGTGTGTCATTTACAGCCTTGATGCGTCGAGTGCGCAGGGTGTTGCGGGTGCCGGCGTGGCGTGCAGAGATAGCGCCGAGTGCTCATGATCGGTCCTCAAGCCTGGGTTGATCCGGCTTCCAGTGTAGGGGGCCGCGTTATCGAATGCTTCGACGTGTGTCGAAGCATGTCGTCATCACTTCGGGCTATATTGTGGATCCCGCTTGTTGGAGCCTGCGTATGCATGGTCAACCGAAAATTGCTTCTGCCGCATTCCTGATTGGCGATCCCACGCGGGCGGCGATGCTGATGGCGCTGTATGATGCGGGCGCGCTTCCGGCCGGCGAGCTGGCGCGCGCGGCCGGCGTGAGCGCACAAACCGCCAGCACACATCTGGCCAAATTACTCGCCGGTGGTTTGCTTGCCTGCGAAACGCAAGGCCGGCATCGTTACTATCGCCTGGCGGACGCTCAGGTGGCTCAAGCGCTTGAGCATCTGGCCGTACTCGACTCGCAGCCCGAGATCCGGCGTCGGCCGCTCAATCGTGAAGCTCAGGGAATGCGGTTTGCCCGCTGTTGTTACGATCATCTGGCGGGCCAGCTCGGGGTGGCCGTGACGCAGGCGTTGCAAGTTCGAGGTTATATCGTGGCGCAAGAGCAAAAGCGGTTTGAGGTGTCGGCCGCGGGTGCAGCCTGGTTCGCCACCTTGGGCCTCGACGTGGCAGCACTAAAACCGACCCGGCACGGGGTGGCCCGACAATGCCTGGATTGGACCGAACGCAGCCACCACCTGGCCGGCCCTTTGGGGGTGCGTTTTATGAGTGTGTTATGCGCCGCAGGTTGGCTGCGGCGCTCGACCTCGTCACGGGTGATTCAAGTCACCCCCAAGGGGTGGGCCGGATTTCGACAGGAACTGGGCATAAGCACCGATGTGCCACAGGCCGCCGGCTGAATGAGCGGCTACACGGCGCATGGCTGCCTGCCGTCACAAAATCGGCAAAGCGCCGCGCCCCTTGACGTCGCGCAGCGACAACATCGATTCCACCGAGGTCACACCCGGCAAGCTGCGTAATACGTCGCGCACAAACAGGCCGTAATCGGCCAGATCGCGCGCTACGATTTCGAGCAAATAGTCGGCGCTGCCGGAGATGTTGTGGCAGGCGAGGATGCGCGGCACCGCGAGTACTTCGCGTTCGAACTGATTGGAGATGGTCAGGTCGTGGGTGGCAAAACGGACCTGCACGAATGCCACCACGCCGATACCGACCGCCTGCGGTGCCAGCACCGCCCGGTAATGATCGATATAACCTTCTTGTTCCAGGCGTTTGAGCCTGCGGGCGCAGGGGGTTTCGCTCAGACCGATACGCTCGGCCAGGGTGGCATTGCTGATGCGTCCGTCACGCTGGATCAGGGCCAGGATTTCCCGATCGATTTTGTCCAAGGGCGGCATGGCGATTTTCTCTAATTAATATTATATAAATGGAGTTTATCGCTAACTTGGTATGTTTTGTATTGGTATTGCGCCAATATTCTCTAGAGCGATACAGGCACACTATGGGCTTCCAATGGGAGTTTCCGATGCTTTCGCTGCACCTGCTGTTGTCCTCGTTGTGGTCCACTTTGCTGCCCTATACAGCCGCCTTGCTGATTGTGTTCCTCTTGCCCGGGCCCGATATGGCATTGGTCCTGCAGACCAGCGCGACCGGCGGCGCGAGGCGCGGTTTGGTGGTGGCGGCGGGTCTTGCGACCGCACGTTCGATGCATGTCATCTTATCGGCGTGCGGTGTCGCGGCTTTGCTGCGCGGTGCACCGGCGCTTTACCAGGTGGTTCGCCTCGGCGGTGCGCTTTATCTCGGTTATGTGGCTTGGCAAATCCTGCGCTCGCCTGGCTTTGCCATGCCGGCGGACGGCCGTGCCGCGGCCAAGCCGGCACGCCTGCTCGCGGTTTTTTCCAAGGGCTTGTTGTCCAATTTGATGAATCCCAAGGCTTTGCTGTTTTGTTCGGTGTTGATGCCGCAATTTATTCACCCGGAAATGGGCGCGGTGGCCTTGCAGGTAACAGCTTTGGGCATCCTGCTGGTGGCGGTCGGGTTCCTGCTCGATATGGTCTATGCCTTCGGCGCATCGCGCCTGTCCAATTGGCTGCTGCGCCATCCTCTGGCGCAAACGTTGCAACGCTGGACTTTTTCGCTGGCTTTAGTGGGTTTTGCGCTACGGCTTTCGCTGGATTAAAGTCACTCGACTTACGCTTCAACTTGCGCCTCAAGCCGCACCCAGGCCACTCTGCACCCCTTCTCTTTCGCCACTCCTGCAAGGCCGGCCGGCATTGTCCTGCCCGGCTGCGCCTGCGCGCGTCATCGCGTCTTAAACGAACGGTAACAATTGGCGAGCTTCTGGAAACCAAGTTTCGGGGTAATCCTGCTACTTTGTAACAATTCCTAACGATGAGCTGCGGCGGAGTTGACTGGTGAGGTCATCTCGCTTCGGCTCGTTACCCATTTTCCAGAATGATTGCTCGGCTTTGATGATGCAAGATAACCAGCCGGCTACAGCAGAAGATTTATTTGCTCTCGGTAATGCTTTCTCCGCTCGCGGCGAACATGAGGACGCGCTTGTCTGTTTCGACCGGGTGCGTATCATGCGGCCTTTCGATCCCAGGGTGTACAACAACCTGGGTGCCACGCTCGCCAGGCTGAATCGTCTGCCGGAAGCATTGAGCCGTTATCGCGAAGCCGGGATACTCGCTCCCGGCAATGCCGATATTCATCACAACATCGGTTGTGCGCTGGAGCAATTGCATTTGCTCGACCAGGCTGTGGTCAGTTACCGTCAGGCGGCGGCACTGAACCCGGCCGCCGATGTGTCGTACAACAATATGGCGAACTGCTTGAATGCGCTCGGACGTTTTGCCGAGGCGCATGAGGCCTATCGCCATGCGATCCGGATTGCGCCGGAAAACACCACGTACTACCGCAACTTCGTTCAATCGAAGCGCTTGAGCAGCGATGATCCCTGCTTTATCGCGATGGAAAAACTGATGGCGCAGGTGGCGCGCTTGCCTACCGAAAGCCAGGCCCAGTTGCATTTTGCTTACGGTCAGGCGCTGGCCGATATGGGGCGCGATGCCTTGTCGTTTGAGCACTTCCTGCAAGCCAATGCGCTCAAGCGTACCAACGTGGCGTATAACGAGGCGCTGACTTTACAGTTGTTCGAAAGCTTGCCGGCGCTGCTGAATGCCGAGGTGATCAAGGCCAAGGGCGGTTTGGGCGATGCCACCGGCGCGCCGATTTTTATCGTCGGCATGCCGCGTTCCGGCTCGACCCTGATCGAACAAATCCTGGCGAGTCACCCGCGGGTGTTCGGCGCGGGGGAAAGCCCCGATTTTGCCCGCTCCCTGTCGAGCCGGGTGGCACTGCCCGAGGGCGACCCCGGCAAGATCGATATCGAAGCGCTGGAAGGCTTGGCCGGTGAACAATTGGTGCCGCTGGGCGCGGAATATCTGGAGCGTATCTATAGCGGCGTGACTGACGGTAAAAAGTATTCGCACATTACGGATAAATATCCGTTCAATTTCATCTATATCGGCTTGATCCACCTGGCTTTACCGAATGCCAGGTTCATTCACAGCCGGCGCGCCCCGGTGGAAACCTGTTTGTCCAATTTCTCCCGGCTGTTCCACGATGTTCCGTTCAGCTACGACCTGGGCGAACTGGGGCGCTATTACCGTGCTTATGATGCGTTGATGCAACACTGGCAGCAGGTATTGCCCGCAGGCGTCATGATCGATGTGCAGTACGAGGATCTGGTGACCGATCTGGAGCCCAATGTTCGCCGTATGCTCGATCACTGCGGCTTGGAGTGGGACGCGCGGTGCCTCGAATTTCATCATACCAAGCGTCAAGTTATCACTGCCAGCGCGGCCCAGGTGCGTCAACCGCTGTTTCGCACCTCGCTTGAACGCTGGCGTCCGGAGCCTAAAGTACTGCAGCCTTTGTTTGAAGGCTTGGGGCCGGAATTGTCCAATATTGAATCCCAGGGACCCACACCATGAGCGAAGCCGACTCAACCCCTCATTCGACGCCGCAGCCGGAAGCCGAGATCCATTTACAAAGCTTGCTGGTGAATCAAGCGCAGCGCGCCGCACTCATGGGGCAAAAGCCCTGCGTGATCTGGATCACCGGCTTGTCGGGCGCGGGCAAATCGACTTTGGCGAACTTGCTCGAAGCGCGTTTGATTGCGGATGGCCGTCATACTTATTTGATCGATGGCGATAACCTGCGTTACCGCCTCAACCGCGACCTGGGTTTTAGCGACCGCGACCGCGCGGAAAATATCCGCCGGGCGGCCGAAGTGGCGCGCCTGATGGTCGATGCCGGCCTGATCGTGCTGGTCGCCTTGATTTCGCCGCTGCAGGTCGATCGCCAACTGGCCCGGGAAGTATTGGGCTACGACGATTTTATCGAAGTCTTTGTCAACGTCCCGCTCGAAGTGGCTGAAGCGCGCGACCCCAAGGGCTTGTACAAGAAGGCCCGGTCTGGGGAAATCAAACACTTTACCGGGATCGATTCGCCCTACGAGGCACCGCTTCATCCCGACCTGGTGGTCGACGCGCATCATGAGTTGCCCGATGTCGGGGTGCGGGCGGTGCTAGACTTGCTGCTACAACGCGGTTTACTGGACGCGCGTTAGACCGCAGCCCTGACGGGGTGTCCTTGCCGGCCGAGCGCGGTATGCGGTGGTGAGCCTTGCGGCCTGGCCGTACCGGCTCGGGGCTCAGCCCGCCTGATGTGACCACTTTAGTGATGGAATGCCATGCGCTTTGCCATTACCGGGATCGATCGCTCGCTGGGCGTTCTCGATACCCTGCTTGAAGCCGGCTGGGAGCCGGTGAAGCTGTTCACGGTACCGGTCGACGATTACCACGAACACAACACCAATATCGTCAACAAGGCGAGTGAGCTCAAGATCCCGGTGCAGCTATCGCGTCTTGAGGAGCCCGATTTGCGGCAGCTTGAGATGCTCGGCTGCGACGTGCTGGTGATCGTTTCGTATAACTGGAAAATCGGCGAGTGGTCCCGCTACTTGCCGTATGCCGTCAATTTTCATCCCTCGTTGCTGCCGGAAGGGCGCGGCCCCTATCCGATGATCCAGGCCATCTTGCGCGACGAACCCAACTGGGGTGTGACCTGCCACAAGGTATCGCCGCAGTTCGACTCCGGCGATATTCTGGCGCAGCAGGCGTTTCCCCTGAGCCACGATGAGTCGCACGAGAGTATCAATTTAAAAATCCAGATGGCGTCGCAGCGACTGGCAGCCAGGGTCGCGGGGAATTTCAAGGCGCTCTGGAGCGGGGCGCAAGCGCAGCCGGACGGCAGTTATTGGAAGATGCCGAGCGACGTCGAGCGGACCATCGATTTTGGCGCCTCGGTGGAAACCATCCTGCGCCAGGTGCGGGCGTTTGGTTTATTCGAATGCAAGGCCCACGTTAACGGCACGGCAATTTTTGTGCGGCGTGCGGTCGGTTGGACCGAAGTGCATCATTACTCGGCGGGCACGGTGGTGTATGTGCAGCAGCGCTCGATGGTGATTGCGGTGCGCGACGGGTTTATCAGCCTGATCGAATGGAGTTCAATCCAGCCGGGCGGGCAACGCCACGTCGGGCGCTAGCGCCGGCTGGCGGCGCCGCGGCCCGGTGTTATGGCGAGCGCTCCATCATGCGGTGAGAGCCCAATCCAGCGCGGCCTCGACATGCAAATGCGTGGTATCGAATACCGGCAGGACGGAATCGGGCTGCCGGATCAACAGCATGATCTCGGTGCAACCGAGGATCACGCATTGGGCGCCAAGATCGCGCTGGATTTGAATGATGCGTTGCAATTCGGCGCGCGATGCCGGCTTGATCACGCCGTGGCACAGTTCATCGTAAATAATGCGGTGCACGATTTCCCGGTCGGCGGCATCGGGTACGCTGACCTTCAAACCGAATTGGGATTCGAGTCGGCCGCGATAAAAATCCTGTTCCATGGTGAAACGTGTCCCCAGCAGGGCGACTCGTTCAAAGCCGCGCGCGCGTATCGCGTGCCCCGTCGGGTCGGCGATATGCAAGCCGGGGATGGTGATGGCGCCCGCGATCGCCGGCCACACCAGATGCATGGTGTTGGTACAGAGCAGCACACATCCGGCACCGCCGGCTTCAAGTTGGCGTGCGGCAGCGGCCATTTTGGCAGCCAGACTGTCCCAGTCGCCGACATGCTGCAGTCCTTCAATTTCGTCAAAATCGACGGTCAGCATCAGGCTGCGGGCGTTGTGGTGGCCGCCCAGGCGCGCTTTGGCACCCTCATTGAGCAGGCGGTAATATTCGGCCGACGATTCCCAGCTCATGCCGCCGATCAGGCCTAGAATTTTAGTGTTGGTGTTGTCTTGCATGGCATCTGTCTCCTGCGCCTGATCCTGACCCAGCGGCTATTGTCGAGTAGATTGCGCGGCGCCGCCAAGGCCAATCGCATGGCTTTCCACCGGGCCAATTCAGGACGTCAGGCGCTGCTTGCCGTGCGTCCAGTCCGGGCTTGCCCTATACTTTTCAGTCTAACTTCGGCATAGGGAGCCAGCCATGAGCACGCACGATCTGACACCGCGTCAGGAAACCGATTCGATGGGCAGTGTGCCGGTGCCGGCCGACCGTTACTGGGGCGCCCAAACGGAACGCTCGATTCACCATTTTCCGATTGGGGTGGCGCGTTTTCGCTGGCAACGCCCGGTGATCCGGGCCTTGGGTCTGCTCAAGCAGGCGGCGGCGATGGCCAATGCCGAACTCGGCGAGTTGCCGCCCGAGGTGGCCGCACTGATCGAGCGTGCCGCGGCGGAAGTGGTGGCGGGCCAGCTTGACGAGCATTTTCCTCTGGTGGTGTTTCAGACCGGTTCGGGCACGCAGTCGAATATGAATGCCAACGAAGTGATCTCGAACCGCGCGATTGAGCTGGCGGGCGGCGTGCTCGGCAGTAAAACGCCGGTGCATCCGAACGATCATGTGAATCGCGGCCAGTCGTCGAACGATACCTTTCCCACCGCGATGCATATTGCGGTGGCGGAACAATTGCAACAGCGTTTGTTACCCGAGGTCGGCCGCCTGCGCGACACCTTGGCGGCCAAAGCCCAGGCCTTCGACAACATCGTCAAAACCGGCCGCACGCACTTGCAGGATGCGACGCCGGTGACGCTGGGGCAGGAAATCGGCGCCTGGGTGGCCCAGCTCGATTTTGGCCTGGAGACGGTGCGCCAGATGTTGCCGGGTATTTACGATCTGGCCATCGGCGGCACGGCGGTCGGTACCGGCTTGAACTCTCATCCGCGTTTTGGCGAGCTGGCGGCGCACTATATCGGCGAATTGACCGGTTTGCCGTTCCGCTCGGCGCCCAACAAGTTTTTTGCCTTGTCGGCGCACGATGCTTTGGTCAACGTCTCGGCGAGTTTGCGTACGCTTTCGGGCGGCCTGATGAAATTGGCCAACGACGTGCGCTGGCTGGCCAGCGGTCCGCGTTGCGGCATTGGCGAACTGACCATTCCCGAAAACGAACCGGGTTCGTCGATTATGCCGGGCAAGGTCAACCCGACCCAATGCGAAGCATTGACCATGGTGTGCGTGCAAGTGTTCGGCAACGACGCGGCGGTGGCTTTTGCCGGGACTCAGGGCAATTTCCAGTTGAATGTGTTCAAGCCGGTGATGGTGCACAACGTGCTCGAAAGCATCACGCTGATCTCCGATGCCTGTGCCGCTTTCAACGATTTTTGCGCCGCGGGTATCGAGCCCAATCTGCCCAGGATCGAAGAAAATCTGGCCAAAAACTTGATGCTGGTGACGGCGCTGAATCGTCATATCGGCTATGACAAGGCCGCCCAGATCGCCAAAAAAGCGCATCACGAAGGCACCACCCTGCGCGAGGCCGCGATGACGCTCGGTTATGTCCCGGCGGATCGTTATGACGAGTGGCTGGCGCCGTTGGAGATGACGCGGCCTAGTGCTTGATGGGGAGGTGGGGGGCGTGTCGCCTGGTGCACGCGCCCGTTACACGCGTCTGTTGCACGTCGCCTGTTGCACGCGCCCGTTACACGCGTCTGTTGCACGTCGCCTCATTCCGGCACAGACGCCGCAGTTAGCGGGGTGCTCAGGCGTTTGTGCAGCACGATGTGGCGTAGCTTATGCACCATCAACACGGCGGCGAGGGCCGCCGCCGCGGTCAATAGCAGTCCCGTATGGATGGCGCTGACCAGTACCGCGCGGCAGGCCTGCAGCAGGTCCGGGCCGGATAAGGCGGTGTGCGCCAGCTCGCTCAACAAGCGGTTTTGCGACGCCGGATCGACCAGGATTTGCGGGTCGTCGAAGCGCGCCATCCAGCGGCTGGCGGGTTCGGCGCCGGGCAGATTTTTGAACGCGGCGGCCACGCCGGAGGCGTAGGTATGGGTTACCAGCGTACCGATCAGCGTGGTGCCCAGCATGCCGCCGACCATGCGAGTCGATTGCATCAGCGCGGTGGTGATGCCAAAACGCTCGCGCCCGGCAATTTCCTGGCCGAAGATATTCATATTGTTCAGCACAAAACCCAAACCTGTACCGCCCGCCATCATCGACAATACCGGCAGCCAGTGTCCCGTGCTTTGAAAGGTGGCGGCCGTACCCAGGCAGGCGCATAACATCAGCGAGAAGCCGAGGCTGAGGATCAGCGTCGGCTGTTTGAGCCGCACCACGATATGCGTATTGAGAATACTGCCCACCGCAATAAACGCTGCCAAGGGGGTCGCCAATACGCCGGCGGTCTGCGGCGATAAGCCGAAACCGCCTTGCAGCAGCAGCGGAGCGAAAAAGATCAGTGAAAACATCACAAAACCGGCCAGACCCGAGAGCATGAATAAGCGCACGATGTCCGCATGGCGAAACAAGTCGAGCGGCAGGATCGGATGTGAGGCGCGCCGTTCGCACCAAAGCAGCAGGCCGATGCTGGCTGCGATCAGCAGCACCAGGCGCAGGTTGGCCCACGACAGGCCGCTGGCCGGCAGGCCTTCAACCAGCATTTGCAGGCCGCCCAGGGTAATCGCGATCAATATCGCGCCCGCCACGTCAAGGTTGATGCGGCCCGAGCGGCTGTGCCGGATGCTGGGTAAATAACGGCTGATGCAATAAAGACTGGCGGCCCCGACCGGGAAATTGATAAAAAAGGTCGAGCGCCAGCCGTAATGTTCACTCAGAAAGCCGCCCAGCGACGGTCCGGCTGCCGTACCGACGCCATAAGCCGCAGCCAGCACGACTTGCCAGCGCACTCGGGTGCGGGCATCGGGAAATAGATCGGGGACCGAGGCGAAGGCGGTCCCCACCATCATGCCGCCGCCGAAACCCTGCAAACCGCGAGCGGCGATCAGCATCGGCATGCTGCCCGCCAAACCGCACAAGATGGAGGCGGCGACGAATATCACCACCGAGGCGACGACAAAGCGTTTGCGGCCGAAATAGTCGCCCAGCCGCCCAAAGATCGGTACCGTCACGACCGAGGCAAGCAGGTAGGCGGTTGCTACCCAAGCGTAATATTCGAAGCCCTTCAGTTCCGATACGATCGAGGGCAGCGCGGTACTGACGACTGTTTGGTCCAACGCGACCAGCATATTGACCAGCCCAATCCCCAGCATGGCCAACAGGGCCTGGCGAAAGGGCAATGACGGTGCAGCGGAGGCGGCGTTTGACATGAATGGTAATAAACAGGTGTGGGGCAAATCCGGTGGCGGCGGTCGGCGGAGGATCGAAAGTGACCGATAAGACCTGATTCCCGGCTGGATAATGCTTAGGTTTTCTAACATTGTAGCGTGCGCGGCCGCGGTCGCGCCGCCAACGCCCGTCCAGACTGGCTAAGTCTGGACGGGCATTCGGGCCGATCGGCGGGATGGCGCCCCGGCCGATTTAGAATGGTGCATTGCAGCAAGTTAAGGGATTTTAAGATACAGTGCGAGTTATTCGGTGAATATCGATATTCGTAGCGGTAATTTGCTCAGCGGTTTGCCTTTTACGGAGGATTGAATGCCCCACACGCGACTGATCGCGACACTGGCCTTTTCGGATGGCACGCCTAGCGTGGAATTGCCGATCATCAAAGGCACCATGGGCCCCGACGTAATCGACGTGCGCAAGTTGCACGGTCAGACCGGCCGTTTTACCTACGACCCGGGCTTTATGTCGACTGCCTCGTGCAGCTCGGCGATTACCTACATTGACGGCGACAAGGGCGAACTGCTGTATCGCGGTTATCCGATCGAGCAGCTCGCAGTCCATGCCGACTACCTCGAAACCTGTTATTTGCTGCTCCATGGCGAGTTGCCGACGGTCGCGCAAAAGCAGGCATTTGTCGACATTGTGACGCACCATACGATGGTGCATGAGCAAATGCAGATGTTCTTTCGCGGGTTTCGCCGCGATGCTCATCCGATGGCAGTCCTGACCGGTTCGGTCGGAGCCTTGTCGGCGTTTTATCACGACTCGCTGAATATTCATGATCCGCGCCACCGCGATATTTCCGCCACGCGCATGATTGCGAAACTGCCGACGCTGGTGGCGATGGCGCACAGATATACCCAGGGCCTGCCTTTTGTGTATCCGCGCAACGATTTGTCGTACAGCGCAAACTTCATGCATATGATGTTTTCGGAAGAAGGCAAGCCATACCAGGTCAACGATGTACTGGTGCGCGCGCTGGACCGGATCCTGATTCTGCACGCCGATCATGAACAGAATGCCTCGACCTCGACCGTGCGTCTGGCCGGTTCCTCGGGGGCCAATCCGTTTGCCTGTATCGCCGCCGGCATCGCATGTCTATGGGGTCCGGCACACGGCGGCGCCAACGAAGCCGCGTTGAATATGCTGGAGGCGATTGGTACGCCGGATAAAATTCCCGAGTTTATCCGTCAGGTGAAGGACAAGAATTCCGGGGTCAAGCTGATGGGTTTCGGTCATCGTGTCTACAAGAACTACGACCCGCGCGCCAAGCTGATGCGCGAGACCTGCCATGAGGTGCTGGAAGAGCTGGGCTTGCATGACGAGCCGGTATTCAAGCTGGCGATGCAACTGGAAAAGATCGCGCTCGAAGACGAATATTTTGTGTCGCGCAAGCTGTACCCCAACGTCGATTTTTACTCGGGTATTGTGCAACGTGCCTTGGGCATTCCTACCCCCATGTTCACCAGCATTTTTGCCATGGCGCGCGCGGTGGGCTGGATTGCGCAGTGGAACGAAATGATCTCGGAGCCGGACCAGAAAATCGGCCGGCCGCGGCAATTATTCATGGGCCCTTTGCCACGCGATTGCGCCACGGATTGAGCCGCTCCGGCCAAGGTTTGCCGGCGGCCTGAAACTGACGAATCAGGCCGCCGCTCGCTCGTTAGGCTGCCCCGCGCAGGGTAAGGGCGTCGAGTAGTTGGATCCCGCCGTTTAGCGCATGTTGCATGCGCTGAGCGTCCCAATGCACCCGCGCCAGGACAAACCCCCCTTCAACGATCGCCAGCAAGGCGGCAGCCACCTCCGCTGTGCCTACGGTCGCGGGCAGTTCGCCGGCCGCTTGGGCCTGCTCCAGGCAAGTTTGCAACTGCCGGGCGATATGCTCGAGAAAAACCCCAATGGGACGCCGAAACTCGGCCGATTCGATGGCGCTTTCATTCGCCAGCCGGGCCAGCCGGCAGCCACGCAAGGCTTCGCGTTCGCGTTGCAGATAAGCGCGAATCCGTGCCAGCGGCGGCGCGTTACGCTGAAACACCACATCGATTGCCGCCATCTCTTCGGCTGCGATTTCGTCGAGCGCCTCCAGGGCCAGCGCCTGTTTGCCGGAAAAGTGGTGGTACAGGCTGCCCTGCCCGGCGCCGCTGCGCTGCAGCACATCGCGCGGACTCATGGCTTCATAACCGCCTTCCCACAGCAGCGCTTTGGCCGCCTGTACCAGCGCGGTACGCTTCGATACGGCTTTTTCCATCATCGCTGAATCGTCCCCCCAGTATCCGCCACGGTATCCATCAAGCCGGTTTGGCCAAATGGGCCGGCGGCGCGTCGGCATATTGCGCGGCGCCGTTGCCGAACGACCAGTTCTCCATCGCGCATTCGATCAAATTGATAAATACGTCTTCAGGACGGACCTGGCATTCGCGTACCAGGCGCTCGACGATGCCGCGATAAAGCGCGCGCTTTTTGTCGACCGTGCGGCCGGCGGCGAGAAAGATCTGCACGATCACAATGCCGTCGCTGCGCGCGATATCCAGGTAGTTGGCGTCATAAATGAGGTCCTCGCCGTGGCTGCTCATAATCTGGAAGCGATCGTGTTCCGGCACGCCCGCGGCGATCAAGCCGCCTTGAATCGCATCTGCCACGCTTTTGCGAAAGGCGGCCGACTTATCTTGCTTGAATGAAATACGGACTAAAGGCATGACAAACTCCATTAAGATTGGTTATTTACATACTAGTACGTATGTTTTCTATATGCAAGTAGCAAATCAGGTCGGGAGGCGCGGCATCAGTTATCGCATGAGTTGCAGTTTTGGCATGCGGCTTGGATACGCATCGGCAAACCTGGTGCTATGCTAACCGGCGTTGGCCGAAAGGCCGAGCGGCCCGGCATTTGGAATTTAATCGAGAGCGGAAGATATCCACGGAGAGACAGTGAAAGTCGCCTTATTCGTCCCGTGTTTTGTTGATGCGTTTTATCCCGAGGTCGCGATTGCGACGCTCGAACTGCTGGAACGGCTGGGTGTCGAGGTCGACTACCCGCGCGAACAAACCTGCTGCGGCCAGCCCATGGCCAATAGCGGCGCGCAAAAAGATGCGGCGGGGGCGGAACAGGTTTTCACCCGCAATTTCGCCGGTTATGACTACATCGTCGGGCCGTCGGCGAGTTGCGTGAACCATATCCGCGCGCATTTCACCGCCATCGAACAAACCGCCGATGTGACGGCGATCCGCAACAACACCTATGACCTGGCGGAGTTCCTGCACGACGTCCTGGGCGTCACGGATTTCCCCTGGGCCGAATTCCCTCATGCGGTAGGACTGCATAATAGTTGCAGCGCCTTGCGCCATTTGCATCAAGCCTCGATTTCGGAAATAAACAGCGCGCCGTTCTCCAAACCGCTGGCGTTATTGGCCGGGGTCAAAGGGATTCGTTTTGTCGAACCGGCGCGTCCCGACGAGTGTTGCGGCTTTGGCGGCACCTTCTCGGTTTCCGAAGAAGCCGTATCGGTGCGTATGGGCCAGGACAAGGTGCGCGATCATCAGCAGGCCGGTGCCGACTATATCGTTTCCGGCGATATGTCCTGCCTGATGCATCAACGCGGTTGCGCCCAACGCCTGGGTCTGGAGGTGAAATTCATTCACCTGGCGCAGATCCTGAATGGAGCGCGCGAATGAGTGTGTTCAAAGCGAGCAAAACCAAGCAAGCGGCATCCGGCAAACGGGTCGATCATGCCAAGCGGGCGGCGTCTTTTATTGCGCAGACCGATCATGTGGCGTTTCATGACCGGCGGCTGTGGGATATTCGCGGCAAGCGCGATGCGCAGAGCGAGTCGTTGCCCGAGTGGGAAGCATTGCGCGAACGGGCCTCGCAACTCAAGGAACACACCTTATCCCATCTGTCCGATTACCTGGCTCAATTTGCCGAGCGTGCCGAAGCGAACGGGGTGACGGTGCACTGGGCCGCCGATGCGGAAGAGCATAACGTGATCGTGCACCAGATTTTATCGGGGCATGGCATCAACAAGCTGGTCAAAAGCAAATCGATGCTGACCGATGAATGCGGTTTGCGCGATTACCTTGAGCCGCGCGGTATCGAGGTGATGGAAACCGATCTCGGGGAACGGATTCAGCAATTGGACCAGGAAGAACCAAGCCATATCGTGATGCCGGCGGTGCACAAATTGCGCACCGATGTGGCTGAGCTGTTTGGGCGCACCATCGGCACCGACCCGGACAATAGCGATGTGCATTATCTGGCCGAAAGCCAGCGCCAGAATACCCGGCCGTATTTTGTGGCCGAGCGCACGGGCGGCATGACCGGGTGTAATTTTGCGGTGGCCGAGACCGGTACCGTGGTGGTGTGCACCAACGAAGGCAATGCCGATTTATCCGCCAATGTGCCGCCGGTGCATATCGCTTCGATCGGTATCGAGAAGCTGATTCCCCGCATCGCGGATCTCGGGGTGTTTATCCGCCTGTTATCGCGCAGTGCCTTGGGTTCGCCCATCACTCAATACACCTCGCACTTTCGCGCGCCGCGGCCCGGCACCGAGATGCATTTTATCCTGGTCGACAATGGGCGTGCCGAGCGGTTGGCGATGGAGGATTTCTGGTTTTCGCTCAAATGCATCCGCTGCGGCGCGTGCATGAATACCTGCCCGGTATATCGGCGCAGCGGCGGTTTGTCTTATGGCAGCACTTATTCCGGCCCGATCGGCGCGATTATCAACCCGACCTACGACCTGAAAAAATTCAGCGCCTTGCCGTTTGCTTCGACGCTGAACGGCAGTTGTACCAATGTCTGTCCGGTCAAGATCAATATCCACGAGCAAATTTATAAATGGCGCACGGTGATTGCCGAACGCCATGAGTTGCCGTTTGTGAAAACCGAGGCGCTGAAGATGGCGGGGAAATTACTCGCCAGCCCGAAACTGTATCGGGCCACGGTCAAGTCGATGGGCGTGGCGCTGGAGCGGCTGCCCAACTTTGTTTTGTATAACCCCTTGAATATCTGGGGCTTGCAGCGCGATTTGCCGCAGACGCCGAAAGTCACTTTTCATGACTGGTACAAACAAAATCGGGCCGCCGCTAAAGACAAGGACCCCGTGTGACCACCCCAAATCCAACTCAAACATCCGCGGCCGTTCTGGCCAAGAGCAGCAGTAGCGCGACGCGCGATACTTTTCTGGCTCGGGTACGCGCGGCTCAGCCCGAGTCGCGGCCGCTGCCGGCCGTGCCGGATTTTCCTGCCGCGGTGCCGGACGCCGATGCTCGTCTGGCGAAATTTCGCACGGCGCTGGAGCTGATGGGGGGGCGCTGTGTCGAGGTCGAGCCGGACGCTTCCGCGGCCGATCTGCGGCAGCAGATCCAAGCTTTGCATGGCGCCGATTTGCCGCTTTGTTCGGCCAGCCCGGAAGTGGCCGGCGACCGGCCCCTGAGCGCCGCAACGCCGCCAGCCTCGCTGCACGACGTGCAGATTGCGGTGGTTCGCGCCCGTTATGGCGTTGCCGAAACCGGCTCGGTCTGGTTCAGCGAAGCGGAATATCAGGTGAACGCAATCGGTTATCTGGCGCAGCATCTGGTGGTGTTGCTGGATCCGGCGGCGATCTTGCCGGGAATCCAGGATATTTACCGCTGTGCGGATTTTGCCACCGCGCGTTATGCGGTGCTGGTGACCGGCCCATCGGCCACGGCCGATATCGAGGGTATCCTGATCCGGGGGGCGCAGGGCGTGCGGTCCCTGACGGTGCTGCTCAGGCCGCTACCCGCGCTAGCCTGAGCGGCACTCAATCGGCCTTTCTCACCAGTTGCTTTTCAAAAGCCTCGTCGAGCTTGCTGATTTTGCGCGGCTTCGGCGGGCCGAAGCCGTTGACGAATTTGACAAAGTCGTCAAGCGGCAGGGGCTGGCTGAGTTTCTCGGTGCCGCCTTCGCCGGTGCGCAAGGCCAGATAAAACAGGCCGCTGGCCACGATCATCGCGTAATTCGGGTTTTGACTGCGTTCCTTGAGTCGCTCGACAGCGGCGACGGCGCGGGTGGATCTCATCTGCTGCTCCTGAAAAATACCTGCCTGCCGCATATGACAGACTTGCGCTGCATGTAACTCGACATTACCCCTGCATTATCGCGCTTAGTCGCGATCTGTGACGGCTGGTCGTTGAGCCCCGGCTCAAGTCGGCTTGGCCGATGTCGGCGGCGCAGAACTCGCATCACTTCCTTACATCTCGAAACGCTAGTCGGCAGGTGCGCTCGTTATAGTCAGTCCACCTCAACTGGAGACTGCTATGAAACGCTTATTACTGATTGCCACGGTTGCTTTGTCAAGTGTTGCACTGAGCGGCTGTGTGGTGGTGCCGGCGCGTGGATATTACGCACACGGGCCGCATTACGGCTATTACTAATCCGCCTTGGCCAAGTCCCCGGAAGTGCGGTCTGAAACGCGCCGCAAGCGACAAAGTGTGCAGCATCCAACCATAGCGCCTCGATTTGCGATATAAATCGCATGGGACACACTACGTGGCTAAGCTCGTGAGCTGATTCACGAGCCAATTAATGGACTGAGACGATGCGTATCACTTCGGCGTTTGCCGCGCTTCTTTTGACCGCGTGCAGTTCCGCACCGAGCTTGTTTACTTCCGACGGCCGCCCGACGCAGCGGATTAGCTGTAGCGGCGCGAGTTCGTGGAACGATTGTTTTGCCCAGGCCGATGCTTTATGCCAAGGCGCCGGTTACGAGGTGGTTTCCCGCACTAACGACGACGCGAATCGCGGCATCTTGATGGCATGTCGCCGTCCGCAATAAATTCCACGATGCCGGTTTTTTCGATGTTTGCCTTTCCCCTGTTTTCCCTTTCGCGCTCGACGCCCACCGGAGTCTCGTCATGAGTTCCGTGGCGGAGCGCCTCGCGCTGCGTTATCTGATCGGCGTCGATGGCGGCGGCAGCGGAACCCGGCTGGTGTTGGCCGATAGCCGCGGCCGGGTGCTGGCTCGCGCTCAAGCGGGGCCGTCGGCATTGGCACTGGGCGCGGCCCCGGCCTGGGCCGCGATCGAGAGCGCGGCGGTGCAAGCTTTTGCGCGCTTGGACGGGATGGATGAAACAGCACCACCTTGGTCGTCCTGCATCTTGGCATGCGGCTTGGCCGGAGTGAATCATGAAGCATGGCGCCGCGCTTTTGTGGCGGCGGCGCCGCCGCTGTGGCAGTTGGTGGTCGAAAGCGACGCCTACACGGCGCTGCTGGGAGCCCATCAAGGTGCACCCGGGGTGGTGATCGCGTTGGGCACGGGCAGCATCGGCGCGGTGTTGAATCGTGATGGGCGCTGCGAAACGGTAGGCGGTTATGGTTTTCCGGCCAGCGACGAAGCGAGCGGTGCATGGCTGGGCTTGCGTGCCATGCAGTATGCGCAATATGCGCTCGACGGCCGTGCCAGTGTCGATGCTTATGCCGGCGCGCTGCTCGACGCCTGTGGCGCGCACACGCGTGAAACCTTGATTGCGTGGCTGGCGGCAGCCCGCCAGGCCGACTATGCGGGCTTGGCGCCGACGGTCCTGGCACATCGCCAACACCCCTTTGTCCGCGCATTGCTGGAGCAAGCCGGAGCCGAGATCGCGCGCATGATTACGGCGCTGGACCCGGCCGTTAGCTTGCCGGTGGCGTTGACGGGCGGCCTGGCCCCTGCGTTGGCGGAGTTTATTCCCAGCCCGCACCAGGCGCGCCTGGTGCGGGCTGCGGCCGACTCCGCCGCCGGTGCCCTGTGGTTGGCGCAGCAGAAGGCCGGCCCCGATCCATCCTGAATCAGGCGCGACCAAGCCTGTAATCAGGGTGTGAGGGGGTGACTGGGGGTGTCGGAGTGTCGGGAGTGCGGCTCAGGGCGCAATAGGCGCCGGACCGGGGCAAACGCTCGATTGTTTGTCCAAACCCTCGCGGTCGACCGAGAAGCTGGTGGTGATGGTGTCCTGGCGGCGATCCACTTTGACGATATAAATACTATCGAAATCGTCGCTGTTCCAGCGCGGTACCTGCGATGGGTTGCCGCCATACGATTGCACCAGGTTTCGGGCCAAACGTTCGGCCATGGTGTGCTCCCACGCGATCACGACATGGGCATTGCGATAGGCCGGCTGGTCCAATTGCAGCCTGAGCTTGTCGATGTCCTTGAAACCGAACGGTGTGGCGATCGGCATGCCGAACTGGATCGCCGTCGGCTCAAGCGTGGCGAGCGGACGGATGTAGTAATAACTCTGCCCATGGTCGACGTTTTGTTGTGCCGGATCGGGCGCGAACAGGAAATCAGGTTTGCCGAACTTGGCCAGCAGCACGCTTGGCAGGGCGAGAGCACGATTGAGCCCCTGGCAGTTCAATTGCCCCAGGCCTTCAGCCGGTTTTTCTCCGTGCCGTATCAGAATCACGGTTTGATGCGCTTCATCCGCCGCGGCACTGACCGCGGAAGCCGATGCGGCATGGCAATAGGCGCCGTCCATCAGCAATAGCGCGGCTGAAATGCTGGCAATACGGGTCAGACGGTAAATAAAAAGAGATATTTTCATGGAACAAATTAGGTTGTGGTCCGTCATAGAACTGCATTGACATAGTGTGCCACGGCTGGCGAGTGCGGTAACAAGATTGCGTCTGACTCAATCCGGCACCGTCGCAGAAATTGGGGGGGGATTATCCATGTGTCTGTTTGGCGCAAAACGTGGTTTTTGTGCGACCCGCCCCCGTTTTTTATTTTATGGTGACGGCGGCGGGTGCCGGCCAAAAAAGCAGGACCTGTTTGCGCGATGGTGCGTTGCGGCAATTCAGGCCGAGCGTTCAACCAGCCGCTTATTTTAAGTAATGGCAGTTAAAAATCATCACTTAATATGGTCGATATTGGAGTGAATTTTATCTGTATATAGGTTTTTTACGATCTGCTATTAAATATTTATACTATTTAATAGCACTTTTAACTTATCGTTAAAAATCCCCCTAAAGTTTTCCTGGTGGCGTCCGTTAGAACAGATTCCACCGTCTTGTCTGTGCACACAGCACGGACGGCATTCGTGTAAGAAAAATTCCTACATGTTTTTCAGAAGAATACCCCTTGGGATTGGGGGGTTAGTCCTATTTCCATATCTTTACGGTTTCCTCACAATCGGGTCCAAGTCGGTAGTGGTTTCAAGGTTTTAGCCTCCGCCATTGCGACCGTACTTTAAGTGAGGGAATCATGGGCTCCAGTAGCGACACGCTCAACGAGATCAAGGAAGTCAACCTGTCATATCTGCTGCTGGCGCAACGTCTGGTCAGGGAAGACAAGGCGACCGGCATGTTTCGGATGGGTATCTCGGAGCAATTGGCCGACGTGATTGCCAATCTGACGCTGGCCCAGACGGTCAAGTTGGCCGCTTCCAGCCAGTTGTTGTGCCGGTTTCGGTTTGATGACCACGCGATTTTGTCGGCATTAACCCACACTGGAAAAAATAGCGCTACCGCGCAATCGCACGCAGCCATACTGTTGGCGGGGCAGCCGGTTGAACATATAGGCTGATTGGCCGTGGAACGTGCTTTAACGATCCGGCTTTTGTAGGAATCGAAGATATGGCCGGCAAAAGCATAGTGCTCGAAGCCAAAGAAATCACTCTAGCTATAGAGTTGATCGAATTGGGCGCACGCCTTCAATTGCTGGAAGCCGAAACCAGCTTGAGCCGCGACCGGCTCATCAAACTCTATAAAGAACTCAAAGGCGTTTCGCCGCCGAAAGGCATGCTGCCTTTTTCGACGGATTGGTTCACCACGTGGTTACCCAACATTCATTCGTCGTTGTTTTACAACATCTACCGTTTTATGCGTCAACACGGCGGCTGCGACAATATGCAGGCAGTCGTGAAAAGCTATCGGCTTTATCTGGAGCATTTCCAGATGCAGGGCTGCGAACCGGTACTGGGCTTGACCCGGGCGTGGACGTTGGTGCGCTTTTTCGATAGCGGCATGTTGCAAATGACGCCGTGCGCTCGCTGCAGCGGTTCTTTTGTGGCTCATGCGCACGACCCGCAGCATGGCGTTTTGTGCGGTTTGTGCCAACCGCCGTCGCGTGCCGGAAAAACCCGTAAAGCCGCGGCGGAAAAAGCCGCCGATCTGGCTCTGGCCGGTTCCGCCTTGGCCGCCTGAGCCCGGCTGTTGCCCGGTGCGCCCTGAGTGGCGCCCGGATTTGAGCATGCCGCGGCACTGCATTTACCCGCCTCAAACCCATAAATTCCCCCTGCTTGGCCCTTCCGTGCCCCCGCCTTCGCTTAAATTCCTCTGCTGTCATTGATTTGGCATAGATTCCTGGACCTTAAACCGTGTCAAAATGCCGGGTAAATCAGTCTGCAGGGCTTAGGGCACGGCTATTCTTTGAATCGGCCCTACAGTTCCGGTCCTTGATTGCCGTAATCCATCATTGAGGGCATGGACTTTGCTCATACATAGCACCATCGCAAAAGGAACTCGGTAGTGTGGGTCTTTCTTGGTTACATCGTGACGTTGTTGTCCGTATTTGGCGGCTATGCCCTCGATGGCGGCCACGTAGGGGCACTGGTTCAACCCATAGAATTTTTGATGATCACGGGCGCCGGGGTGGGTTCCTTTATTGTCGGTAACAACACCAAGGCGATGAGTGCGACGCTCAAGGTGTTGCCCACTCTGCTGCGCGGCTCCAAATACAATCGTGCTGTCTACATGGAGTTGATGGCGCTGCTCTACATTTTGCTGGCCAAGGCGCGCAAGGACGGCATGATGTCGCTGGAATCCGATATCGATCTGCCGTCGCAAAGCCCGCTGTTCCAGCAATATCCGAAAATCGTCGCGGATCATCATGTGCTGGATTTTCTCACCGACTATTTCCGCTTGATGGTGAGCGGCAATATGAATGCGTTTGAAATTGAAAATCTGATGGACGAGGAAATTGAAACCCATCACAGTGAAGGCGAGATGCCGGTGCACAGCCTGCAGCGATTGGGTGACGCCATGCCGGCGTTCGGTATCGTGGCGGCGGTGATGGGGGTGGTCCACACCATGGCATCGGCCGGTTTGCCGCCCTCCGAGCTGGGTGCTTTGATCGCTCAGGCGCTGGTCGGTACTTTTCTGGGTATTTTGTTGTCTTACGCATTTATTTCGCCGCTGGCATCATTGGCGGAGCAGCGTCTCGCCGAATCGAGCAAGATGCTGCAATGTATCAAAGTCACCATACTGGCAAATCTGAATGGTTATGCGCCTGCACTTTCGGTAGAGTTTGGGCGCAAGGTGCTGTTTTCGACGGAACGGCCTTCATTCACCGAACTTGAAGATCACGTTAAGCAGGCTAAGGGTCGCTAGTGTCCTGTTCCGTAAATTGTTTGATAAATGAAATTGTCCATTTGGCCGTTCCCCAAAAGGGACTTCCTTCGGGGCGTCAGCAAGGAGCGACGACGAGTCATAGTCGTAGCTATGGCGAGGAGGAGAGGCGCCGCGGAGCGGTCAAATGGGCGATTTCATATCGAACGAATTTGCGGAACAGGGCACTTGTAGCGCTTAATGCAATTCATCACTAAAACGTGTCATGGCTAAGCGCGACGAACGTCCTATCGTTATCAAGCGAGGCGCAAAAGCCCGCCATCAGCACCACGGCGGCGCGTGGAAGCTGGCGTATGCCGATTTCATGACGGCCATGATGGCGTTTTTCCTGTTGATGTGGCTGCTGGGTTCGATCAACACCGCTGAATTATCGGGAATTGCCGATTACTTCAAGATGCCGTTGCGCACGGCGTTGCTGGGCGGTTCACACACCGGCGAAGGCGCGAGTGTGATCGTGGCGGGCGGCATGGATTTGATGAAGGAAAACGGCGATACACGCGACGCCCAGGGCAAGCACAAGCCGTTGGATCAGGGCACGAGTCCGATCAACGATAAAGTGGCCGGGGGCGCCGGCGGCAATGACGAAAAAGTCGACTCGGATCGTTTGCGTGATTTGCAGATCAAGCTGGATAACGCCATGGCGGCGAACCCCGAGCTGAAGCAGTTCCGCCAGCAGATTCTGATAGATATCACCCGTGAAGGACTGCGGATCCAGATTGTGGACGCGCAAAACCGGCCGATGTTCGCCAATGCCAGTGCCATCGTCGAGCCTTATATGCAGATTATCCTGAGGGAAATCGGTCGCGCCTTGAACGGCGTCACAAATAAGATCGTATTGTCAGGGCATACTGATGCAAATCCTTATGCCGGCGGCGAAAAAGGGTATAGCAACTGGGAGTTGTCGTCGGATCGTGCGAATGCTTCAAGGCGTGAGTTGATTGCGGGCGGGATGGACGAAACCAAGTTATTGCGCGTGATTGGCCTGGCCTCGACCGAGCCGCGAAATATAAATGATCCATTAGACCCGACCAATCGCCGAATTAGTATTATTGTGTTGAATCGGAAGGCGGAACTAGCCTATACCCATCAAGATTTGAAAACGACCGACGTGCCAAACTCAAATGGTGCCGCGAGTGGCGTGATCGAGCAATTCGCTCCTCCGCCCAAAGCGCCTTGAATTTGATCCTGATCTGGACTGGTGCATCGGAACGAGTTGTGTGGCACGCAATGACCTAGCGGGGGACCCTATGGCAAAAAACATATTGGCAGTCGATGATTCAGCTGCGATGCGGCAAATTCTTGAGGCGACCCTGACCGAGGCAGGTTATCTGGTTGAAGTCGCACTGGATGGCCGCGAAGCGCTGGCCAAAGCGGTGGCGACCCAGTTCGATCTGATCTTGACGGACCAGAACATGCCGACGGTATCTGGCCTTGAGTTGATTCGTGCCTTGCGTGAACTCGAAACCTACCAAGACACGCCGATCCTGATTTTGACCACCGAAGACGGCGCCGACTTCAAAGAGCAGGCGCGCGACTCGGGTGCCAATGGCTGGTTGAATAAACCTTTTGACCCGCAGACCTTGACCGATATCGTGAATTCTCTGGTCGAGATCGAGGGCGCGTGAAGGCGATCCGGGCGATGCGTTGCGAAAGCGCATCAGGTGCGCGTGACAAGATGTAGCCGCAACCAGTGTGTCAATAGAATAGGGTTATCGAAACACCGAATACGTGACGCAAAGACGTCTGCCCGGTTTATCGCGATGCTTGCGACGCCGGGCCGATCGAGGCGGGTTTATTAAAGCAGCTTGCTCGGCCCATATGGGTAAACACGCATGACACTCGACATTACACAGTTCTACCAGACCTTTTTCGACGAAGCCGATGAGTTATTGGCCGAGATGGAGAGACTCTTGCTCGGCCTCGACGTGGCTAACCCCGAGTCGGAGGACCTGAACGCGATTTTCCGTTCGGCCCACTCGATCAAGGGGGGCGCCGCGACCTTTGGCTTTACCGCGCTGACCGACACCACGCACATTCTCGAGTCTTTGCTCGATCGTGCCCGCACCGGTGAATTGACGTTACGCACGGACATGGTCGACCTGTTCCTCGATACCAAGGACGTGTTGCACGAGCTGGTCCAGGCCTTACGCGCCAGCACCGACCCGGACCCGGATCTGGTGGCTTCGATGTGCGCGCGGCTGCAGGCTTTGGCCGATGAGGAAACCGCCAAGGCGGCCGGCAAGGCGGCGCCTGCCCCGGTTGCGGCTTCCGTCCCGGCGCCCAAACCCGCCGCGCCCCCGCCTGCCCCCGCCCCGGTTGCCGCGGCCCCCGCCGATCCTTCCGATCCGCCGGGCCACCTGATGCAGCAACTGCAGGAAATTGCCGGTCATTCCGCGGACGGCGATGCCGATGCGGCTGCCGATGAGGAAGCGGGCGGCGTACCCTGCCTGAAAATTCGCTTGTCCGGCGTGGGCGATCGCGATCGCGATTTGCTGGTCGAAGAAGTCGGTAATCTGGGCACCATCCTCGATCGTAACCAGCAGGGCGACGTCTTGACGGTCTGGTTGCAAAGCGATTGCAAGGCGGACGACATCATCGCCGTCTGCTGTTTTGTGATCGATGCCGATCAAATCGATGTGAAGCCCGGCAGTTACGTGCCACGCACGGCACTGGAAGAATTGCTGGCAACGCCGCCGGACGCTCCTGAACCGTCCGCGCCCGAGCCCGTCGCGTTGCCGGCGCCGGTGCTGGTGACGGCGGTCGCGCATGAAGCGCCGGCGGCCGATGCCGTTGCCGCCAAAGCGCCGGCCGCGGCCGGCAAGCCCGCTGCGGTGAGCGAAAATAGTTCGATACGGGTCGGTGTGGAAAAGGTTGATCAATTGATCAACCTGGTGGGCGAGCTGGTGATTACGCAAGCCATGCTGGCGCAGACCGCGTCGGGTTTCGACCCGGTGCTGCACGATCGTTTGTTCAACGGCATGGCCCAGCTTGAGCGCAATGCCCGCGATTTGCAGGAAGCGGTGATGTCGATCCGCATGATGCCGATGGATTATGTGTTCAGCCGCTTCCCGCGACTGGTGCGCGATCTGGCCAGCAAGCTGAATAAAGATGTGGAACTGGTGACTTTCGGTCAGGCGACCGAACTGGACAAGAGCCTGATCGAACGCATTATCGATCCGCTGACGCACTTGGTGCGCAACAGTCTCGACCACGGTATCGAAACCCCCGAAGTACGCATGGCCTCGGGCAAATCGGGTACCGGGCAACTGATTTTGTCGGCCGAACATCAAGGCGGCAACATCGTTATCGAAGTCAGCGACGACGGCGCAGGTCTGCGGCGCGACAAGATTTTGGCGAAAGCGGCCAAGCAAGGTTTGCCGTCCAGCGATTCGATGAGCGATGAAGAAGTGTGGCAGATGATTTTTATGCCGGGCTTCTCGACCGCCGAAAAAGTGACCGACGTGTCCGGCCGCGGGGTCGGGATGGACGTGGTCAAACGTAACATCCAGGCGATGGGCGGTCATGTCGAAATCCAGTCCAAAGCGGGTAACGGCACCACCACGCGGATTGTGCTGCCGCTGACGCTGGCGATATTGGATGGGATGTCGGTCAAGGTCGGGGGCGAGATCTTTATTCTGCCGCTCAACTTCGTGATGGAGTCGCTGCAGCCGTCGAACGAAGATATCTATCAGGTGGCCGGCGACGAGCGGGTGATCCGGGTGCGCGGCGAATACCTGCCGTTGGTCGAGATGCATGCGATCTTCAAGATCGCGGATGCCCGCACGGAAGCGACACAAGGCATCGTGACCATCATGCAGGCGGAAGGGCGGCGTTTTGCCTTGCTGGTCGATGAGCTGGTCGGACAGCAGCAAGTGGTGGTGAAAAATCTTGAGACCAACTACCGCAAAGTCCACGGCATTTCGGCGGCGACCATTCTCGGCGACGGCAGTGTCGCCTTGATTGTCGACGTGCCGGCGCTGAATCGAGGCCATCAAGTGGCGCGTCAAGTGGCATCGACCAAAACCCTGGCTGCGGCTTGAGCGGCGCGTAGCGCACACCACACCGAACATTAACGAACAGGTAACCCGGAGAACAACATGTCAGACATCAAAGCGGCTGTCGGGCGCGGAAGCCAGGCTGAAGCCGCCGGCCGAGAGTTTCTTATTTTCACCCTCGGCGAAGAAGAATACGGCATTGATATTCTCAAGGTCCAGGAAATCCGCGGTTACGACACCGTCACGCGGATCGCCAATGCACCGCATTTCATCAAAGGCGTGATCAATCTGCGCGGCATCATTGTGCCCATCGTCGATATGCGCATCAAGTTTGCCCTGGGCCGCGTCGAGTATGACCACCAAACCGTGGTGATTATTTTGAACGTTGCCAGCCGCGTGGTCGGCATGGTGGTCGATGGGGTCTCCGATGTCTTGACCATGAGCGAAGACCAGATCCGTCCGGCGCCCGAATTCGGCACCTCGATGACGACCGAGTACCTGACGGGCCTGGGCACCATCGACGGCCGCATGTTGATCCTGATGGATATCGAAAAATTGATGACCAGCGAGGAAATGGCCCTGATCGAAACCGTGGCTTCATAGGTTGTGATGAGTGATGCATCGGCCGGCGATTGACGGCGATGCATCTTCTTGTTCCTGGAGCTCGGTCGCAAACAGCATTGCCCGGTAAGGTGCATACCGGTGCAACATTTGGCTGGCATGCTGGTGGCAGCAGTGTGACGAAATGGAACAAGATTGCGGCAATCAAGATGCTGCGAGAGGATATGTATGGAAGCACGCGCAGAGCGTCGTAATGAAAAATCCGCTCCGGTCGGCAACGGAATGGACCATGAGCGCGACTTCGATTTTACGAATGCGGACTTTGGCCGGATTCGTACATTGATTTATCAGCGCGCCGGCATCGCTTTGTCCGATCACAAGCGTGACATGGCTTATAGCCGTCTCGCACGGCGTTTGCGAGCGCGTGGGAAATCCAGCTTCAGCAGCTATCTTGACGACCTTGAGCGCGAAGACGATCCGCTTGAATGGGAAGCGTTTACCAATGCGCTGACCACCAACCTGACCTCGTTTTTTAGAGAGTCGCACCATTTTCCGCTGCTCGCGGCGCATATTGCCAAAGCGCGCGGACAGGTAACCGTCTGGTGTTCCGCGGCATCCACCGGCGAGGAGCCGTATTCGATCGCGATCACGCTGATCGAGGCGTTGGGCGCCAAGGCGTCGCAGGCGACAATCCTGGCCACCGACCTCGACACGCAAGTGCTGGCGAAAGGCGCGGCCGGTGTGTATACGATGGAGCAGGTTAAAAATATGTCGCCCGAGCGGTTGCGGCGTTTTTTCTTCAAAGGAACCGGTGAGCAAGCGGGATTTGTCAAAGTGCGGCCCGAACTACGCTCGATGATCACCTTCGCTCAGGTCAATCTGACGGATGGATCCTGGCCGCAGGTGCAAAAGACCGGGGCACCGTTTGACGTTATATTTTGCCGCAATGTCATGATTTATTTCGACAAACCGACCCAGGGCAGTATTCTGGAGAAGTTTGCGCCGTTGCTGAAACCGGACGGTTTGTTGTTTGCCGGGCATTCCGAGAACTTTACCTATGTCACCCGATCATTCAAGCTTCGGGGGCAGACCGTTTATGAGTTGACGCATGACCGCGCGCCTCGCGCGACCGCAATGTCCGGCGGCGACCCCGGGCAAGGAGGCAGACCATGAGTGGGCTTCCGGTTGCCAGCAATTTTTATATGGATACCACCTTTCATCGTAAAGGGGTCAAGCTGCTGCCGAACGAGTTCTTCGTCACCACCGAAGACATTGTCTTGTCGACGGTATTGGGCTCGTGTGTCGCAGCCTGTATTCATGACCGTACCGCCGGGATCGGCGGGATGAATCATTTTATGTTGCCGGACGACAGCGATGCCAGTCGCGCGGCTTCCGACGCGATACGCTATGGTGGGTATGCGATGGAAGTGCTGCTGAATGAATTGCTCAAGGGCGGCGCCAAACGCGAACGCCTCGAGGCCAAGGTGTTCGGCGGCGCCGCGGTGCTGGCCGGCATGACCACGCTGAATATCGGCGACCGTAATTCGGAATTTGTACGGCGTTATCTGGCCTTGGAAAAAATACGGGTGACGGCGGAGGATCTGCAAGGCACCTATCCGCGGAAAGTGGCATTTTTGCCCGGCACCGGACAGGTGATGGTGAAAAAGCTAAGATTGCAGCAAGAAGTCGCAAGCGCTACCGACGGCCCGTCGATCGCGCAGCGTGAACAGACTCTGGCGCGCGAATTGCGCGAACAGCGCGCCCAGCGTGCACACGGCGAAATCGAGATCTTCGGCCGCAAGGGTGCATCGCCTTATAGAGACAAACCGGACTTGGCGACACGTCCGAAAGTCGAACTTTTCAGCCGGCCCAAAGCTGCGGCACCTGTCGTAGGTGTGAACGGGGTCCGGCGCAATAACCAGACAGTGGAGGAGGCTTGAGTTCTCAACCGAAAATCAGAGTGTTGTGTGTGGACGATTCTGCGCTGGTGCGCAGCTTGATGAGTGAAATCATCAACAGTCATCCGGACATGATGGTATGTGCCACCGCTCCCGATCCTTTGGTGGCGCGCGATCTGATCAAACAACACAATCCGGACGTATTGACGCTCGACGTCGAAATGCCCCGGATGGATGGGCTCGACTTTCTCGAGAAGTTGATGCGTTTGCGGCCGATGCCGGTGGTGATGGTGTCGTCCCTGACTGAACGCGGCTCGGAAATTACGTTGCGTGCGCTTGAATTGGGCGCAGTCGATTTTGTCACCAAGCCGCGGGTGGGTATTCGCGACGGCATGCTCGATTACTCGGAAATGATTGCCGACAAGATCCGCGCCGCCGCCCGCGCCCGCGTGCGCCATCATGTGCAGGCAACCCCGGCGCAGGCGGCACGATCCGGCGCTGTCGGCGAAACGCCGTTGTTGCGTAATCCGCTGATCAGTACTGAAAAATTGATTATCATCGGGGCCTCGACCGGTGGCACTGAAGCGATACGGGAAGTGCTGGTACCGTTGCCGCCCGATTCGCCCGCGGTGCTGATTGCGCAACATATGCCGGCGGGTTTTACCCGTTCGTTTGCCCAGCGTCTGAATACCCTGTGCCGGATTACCGTCAAGGAAGCTGAGCACGGCGAGCGGGTGTTGCCCGGACATGCGTATATTGCACCGGGCGATGCGCATCTGAAGCTGGTGCGTAGCGGGGCGAATTATGTCGCGGAACTCGATTATGGCGCGCCCGTGAATCGCCACCGGCCTTCGGTCGATGTGCTGTTTCGTTCGGCGGCGCTGCATGCGGGTAAAAACGCGTTGGGCGTGATTCTGACGGGGATGGGCAAAGACGGCGCGGCCGGCTTGCTCGAAATGCGCCAGGCCGGTGCATACACGATTGCCCAGGACGAGGCGAGTTGTATTGTGTTCGGCATGCCGCGTGAGGCGATTGCGCTGGGCGGTGCCGATGAAGTGACGCCACTTGGCGATATCAGTGGGCGTTTGATGACCTGTCTGGGCGCTATGGGCGGCCGCGGGCATCGCGTTTAAAGATGAATACGAAGCGGCGTTTGTGGTGCTGGTGCCAGTATCAGTGTGTTGCAGCCTGCACCGAAACGACCGTGCGATTACTGGATTTGGGGAGCTGAAACGATGGATAAAGGCATGAAGATTCTGGTGGTGGACGATTTTCCGACCATGCGTCGGATCGTTCGCAACCTGCTCAAAGAGCTGGGTTACGCCAACGTCGATGAAGCAGAAGACGGGCTGGCCGGGTTGGCCAAGTTGCGTTCCGGCAATTTCGATTTTGTCGTTTCGGATTGGAATATGCCGAATCTCGACGGGCTTTCGATGCTGAAGGAAATCCGTGCCGACGCGGCGCTTTCGCATCTGCCCGTGTTGATGGTCACGGCGGAAGCGAAGAAAGAAAACATTATTGCGGCGGCTCAAGCCGGGGCGAACGGTTATGTGGTCAAGCCGTTCACGGCTGCGACACTGGACGAAAAGCTTTCCAAGATTATCGACAAAATGACCAAAGTGGGGACCTGACATGAGCAGCGAACCTACCCTGAATGACGCGGCCGCTGAAGCCGCCGCCGCCGAGAACGAAGCTCAAGCCGCAGTCGCGCATCTGGCCGGCGGCGATGAAGCCGCGGAACGGATTATCAACCGCATCGGCCAGTTGACCCGTACCTTGCGCGAAAGCATGCGCGAGCTGGGGCTGGACAAGCAAGTCGAAAAAGCCGCGGTGGCGATCCCCGATGCCCGCGACCGGCTGAAGTACGTGGCGTCGATGACCGAGCAAGCAGCCGAACGCGCGCTCAACTCGATCGAAATTGCCAAACCCTTGCAAGAACAGTTGCAAAAAGACGCCCAGGCGCTCGATAAGCGCTGGCAGCAATGGTTCGATGAGCCGGTCGGGATCGACCAGGCCAGGGATATCGTTAAAGATACGCGCACCTATCTGAAAGAATTACCCAGTGTAACGCAGGCCACCAATACACAATTGATGGAGATCATGCTGGCTCAGGATTTTCAGGATTTGACCGGGCAGGTGATCAAGAAAATCATGGAAGTGGTGTACAACATCGAGCAGCAATTGCTGGCGGTGCTGCTGGAAAACATTTCGGCGGAGCGCCGTGCCGAGATCCAGGCGGTTGTCATCGGCACCCCGCACTCCGGCGAAACCTTGCTTAACGGTCCGCAAGTCAATCCGGAACTGCATAGCGATGTGGTGAGCGACCAGGAACAGGTCGACGACTTGTTGACCAGCCTCGGTTTCTGATAAAAATGATGCATAACCCGTGCGGACCAATCCGCGCGGGTTGGTCGCAGGTTGGTTTTACGCACAATCCCACTTTTTTTCTGCCCCTGCCGGCTTCGGCAAGCTACCGCCGGTGCCCCGCGCGCCTTGAATCCAGGCGGTTCTGACGCCGCCGCCATCCCATCACTCGAAATACGCCTGTTTCCGCATGTTTATTGGCCGATCACGCATGGACGGCACACGGAATAATGAGTTCAGTGGGGTAACTCCGCGCGCAGCACCTTGCGCGCCACGCGCCACGGCGCGGAGAATTCATGGCAGAAGAAAGCGATCTCGAAAAGACAGAAGCGGCGACTCCGAAGCGCCTGGAACAGGCGCGTGAGGACGGCCAGGTTGCGCGCTCGCGCGAGCTGACCACGTTTTTGCTGCTGTTGGTGGGGTTCGGCGGCAGCTACGCCATGGCCGGTGAGCTGGGTCAAGCTTTCTCCACCCTGTTTCGTACCGCCTTCACTTTCGACCGGGCGCTCAGTTTTGACTCCGCGCTGGTGATTCCCAACGCCGGCATGCTGGCGGCACGCGGCGGTATGGCGATTGCGCCCTTGCTGGCCATGCTGGTGGCTGTGTCGATCTTGTCGCCGATGGCTTTGGGCGGCTGGTTGCTGAGCGCCAAGGGTTTAACCCCCGACTTCACCCGTCTTAGCCCGATTAAGGGCCTGGGCAAAATGTTTTCGGCGCAAAGCCTGACCCAGCTCGGGATGGCGTTGGCCAAAGCGACGGTGGTGGGCGGGGTGGGATTTCTGGTGATGCGTCATTACAGCCCGGACGCCGCCAACCTGATTCTTCAGACCCCCAGCGTTGCCATGCCGCATGCGCTGCATCTGGTCGGCGTGTGCTGTCTGTGGATCGTTTTTTCCATGTTGATCCTGGTGGCGGTCGATGTGCCCTATCAGATCTGGCAGCACGGCAAAAAATTGCGCATGACCAAGGAAGAGGTCAAGCGCGAGTTCAAGGAAAACGAAGGCGACCCGCGTGTCAAAGGCAAAATTCGGGCGCAACAGCGTGAAATGGCGCGCCGCAGGATGATGGCGCAAGTGCCTAAAGCCGATGTGATCGTCACCAACCCGACGCACTACGCGGTTGCCCTGCAATACCTGGACGGTCAGATGCGTGCGCCGCGCCTGATCGCCAAAGGCTCGGACATGGTTGCCGCGCGGATTCGCGAAATCGGCGCCGAGCACAATATTCCCTTGATCGAGGCGCCCCCGCTGGCGCGCGCTTTGTATCACCATACCGAACTCAACCATGAGATTCCGTCGGCGCTGTATGGCGCCGTTGCCGAAATTCTGGCGTGGGTTTATCAATTGCATCGCTGGCACAGCGAGGGTGGCGCGGCACCGACCCAGCCCACCGAGTTTAGTGTGCCGGACGAGTTGGATAGCGAAGGAAGTCGCGCATGAGTACGCCCTCACCGGCCGCCGCCGGCCGTTTCAAACTGCCGCAGGCCCTGCAAGGGCTGCAGCTGAAGGGCATGGCCGGCCCGATCCTGATCATCATGATTTTGGGCATGATGATCTTGCCGTTGCCGGCGTTTATTCTGGATCTGCTGTTCACCTTCAACATCGCGCTGTCGATCATGGTGCTGCTGGTCAGCATGTATACGCGCGAACCACTGGAGTTTTCCGCCTTCCCCAGCGTGCTGCTGTTTTCGACCTTGCTGCGCTTGTCGCTCAACGTCGCTTCGACGCGGATCGTGTTGCTGGAAGGGCATACCGGGCCGGATGCCGCCGGCAAGGTGATCGAAGCGTTCGGGCATTTCCTGGTGGGCGGCAACTACGCGGTCGGTATCGTCGTATTTATTATCCTGATCGTGATCAACTTTATGGTGATCACCAAGGGCGCCGGGCGTATCGCCGAAGTATCCGCCCGCTTTACCCTGGATGCGATGCCGGGTAAGCAGATGGCGATCGACGCCGATCTTAACGCGGGTTTGGTCACCGAAGACCAGGCCCGCAGCCGCCGTGCGCAGGTGGCCCAGGAAGCCGATTTCTACGGTTCCATGGACGGTGCCAGCAAGTTCGTCCGGGGCGATGCGGTCGCCGGTTTGATGATCATGGTGATCAACGTGGTGGGCGGTTTGATCGTCGGCGTGGTGCAGCACGATATGGATGTCGGCGCGGCGGCCAAGGCCTATACGCTGTTGACCATCGGCGACGGTCTGGTGGCGCAGATTCCGGCTTTGGTCATCTCCACCGCGGCCGGCGTGATCGTCAGCCGGGTAGCGACCAACGAAGACGTCGGCACCCAACTGACCTCGCAGTTGTTTTCCAATCCGCGGGTGCTGACCATCACCGGGGTGATTCTGGCGGTGATGGGCTTGATTCCCAGCATGCCGCATGTTGCTTTCCTGTCCTTGGGCGGCGGCATGATCGCGATGGCGCGCCGCATGACGCAACGCACCGAAGCCAAACGCCTGGCCGATATCGCGGGGGTCGCCAAACCGGTCACCACGGTAGCTTCCGAAGCGCCCGAAGCGAGCTGGGACGACGTCACGCTGATCGATGCGCTGGGTTTGGAAGTCGGCTATCGCTTGATCTCCTTGGTCGACCGCGCCCAGGATGGCGAGTTGCTCAAACGGATCAAAGGCATCCGTAAAAAATTCGCCCAGGAAGTGGGATTCCTGGTGCCGGTGGTTCATATCCGCGACAACCTCGAATTGCGACCCAACGCTTATCGGATTGCCTTGAAAGGCGTCGAGATCGGTGTCGGTGAAGCCTTCCCGGGGCAATGGCTGGCGATCAACCCGGGCCAGGTCAGCGCCACCGTGCCGGGCACGCCGACCAAAGACCCGGCCTTTGGCCTGCCCGCGGTCTGGATCGAACCCGCTTTGCGCGAGCAGGCACAAGTCTTCGGTTACACGGTGGTGGATGCCAGCACGGTGATTGCAACCCATTTGAATCATCTGGTGGTCACCCATTCCTCCGAATTGCTGGGGCGCCAGGAGGTCCAGCAGTTGCTCGACCGCATCGGCAAAGATTCGCCCAAGCTGACAGAAGATCTGGTGCCCAAGGCATTGCCGCTGACCGCGGTGCAAAAGGTGTTGCAGAATCTGCTCGACGAAGGGGTGCCGATTCGCGATATGCGCACCATCCTGGACGCGCTGGCTGAAAATGCCCCCCGGGTGACCGACCCTTATGAATTGACCGCCTTGACGCGCTTGGCGTTGGGCCGGGCGATCACGCAACAATGGTTCCCCGGGATGGGTGAAATGCATGTGATGGGTTTGGAGGCCGGGCTGGAACGGGTACTGGCGCAAGCCTTGTCCGCGACCCCGGCCGGGATGCAGGAGCCGGGCCTGGAGCCGGGTCTGGCCAACACGCTTTTGAAAGAAACCCAGAGTGCCTTGCAACGGCAGCAGAATCTTGGGTTTCCTCCGGTTTTGCTGGTTCAGCACTCATTGCGTGCGTTGTTAGCACGTTTCTTGCGGCGTAGTTTGCCGCAACTTAAAGTTTTGTCATATGCCGAGGTGCCCGACACCCGGACCCTTAAAGTGACTGCCATGATCGGAGGTCAAGCTTGAAGATTCGTAAATTCTTCGCGGGTTCGTCCCGTGAGGCGCTGCGCCTGGTGCGCGAAGCGCTGGGCCCCGATGCCGTAGTGCTGAGCAATCGCGCCGTCGATGGCGGGGTTGAATTGGTCGCGCTGGCCGAAAACGATCTGGCGACGCTGGCGCATCCCGGTTTATCCGCCGAACCGGTGCGCGATAGCGGGGTGCAAGCTCAAGGTGCGCCCGTCGCTCCCGTACCCGTACCGCATGCTTCGCAGCTACCGTATTCAGCGCCGATATCGCAGATGCCGCAGCGCGGCGGGGCTGCCCTGCCGGACCCGTTTGCCTCGACTTTCGGTGCGCCCGCCGCCAGTGTCGATTATCCCTCGCACTATGCGTCCGACTCGGCCTCGCCGCGTCCACCGTCCCGGCCGACCTGGGATGACCAGCATACCGCGGGCGTTGCCGCCTCCTACGAAGGACGCACCCAGGCGCCGGCCGCACGCAAGCCGGCCGAACCGAACCAGGCGGTCGACCATGTGGTCGAACGCGCGGTCGAGCGTTCGCTGCGCCAGCAATCGGAGCGCATCGCCGCGTGGCGAGCCGAAAGCGCCGCGGCGCAAAGTTCGGGCTACGAGCCACAGGCTGACGCACGTCCAGCAACGCGCACCGAACCACGTTCGGAGTTACGCCAAGACCCGCGTCAAGACCCGCGTCAAGAGCATCACCAAGATCCGCGCAGCGACCGGTCTGCCGCCGCCCGCTCCCAGGCGGCGCAACCGGTCCCAGCGCAATTTACGCCGCAGATGCCGCAGTCGCACGACCAAATTGTGCAAGCGACGTCTCACCCGGTAACGCCGGCCACCGCGATGGCGGCCACCGCAATGGCTCGCAGCATGGGCGCCCCGAGCACGGCGCTGCCGGCTTATGCGGATTCTCATCCGGCTTCTCAGCACACTTCTCAGTCGGCTTCGGATTGGAATGCCGAGCGTCATCACCATGCGCCACGGGATAGCGCGGTGCCTGCGGTTTCCCCAGCGGCCCAGGCCGTACCGTTTGCCGTGCCGGCTTCAGTGACTGCCCCGGCGCGCACTGCGTCCGCCCGTCAGGAGCTTGCCATGACTCTGCCCGATAGTGCCGCTGCTTTTGCCGTGCCGCCGGTGCGCTCTTATCCGGCGCTGGCGGCCTTGCCGCAACCGGCCTACGCGATGCGCACCACGGTAAGCGCTTCGATGGCCAGCCGTTTTCCGGCGCAAGCGGTGCCGGCCCCGGTCATTGCCGCCAGCCTGCCTGAGCCGATTGCCGCGTCGCTTGAGACGCCGCTTGCAGCCTCGGCCGTCGCCCCGCCGGTCGCGTCTGAAGCGGCCCCAGCCCCGCTGCCTCTACCGGCTGCGGCGGTAATGCCCGCCCCGGCACCGCTGCCGGAAATGCCGGTGTCGGCTGCCCCGGGCGAAACGAACGAAATGGGCGATACCTCCGGCGGTCTGCACGATCTCGCCGCACAACTCGCGGCGGAGCCGGCCGACCAGGCGCAGGCGCGAGTCGCTGAATTGGTGGCGCAAAGCGTTATCGGTGAAATCCACTCGATGCGCGGCGTGATCGAAGAACAACTGGCCGGGCTGCTGTGGAGCGACCGGCAGCGGCGCGATCCGGCGCGCGGCCAGGCGGCCAAAACCCTGCTTGCCGCGGGCTTTTCATCGCAATTGGTCAAATTGTTGATCGAACGTATGCCCACTCAGCTCGACCATGCGCAGGCGATGGATTGGCTGAAAGCGGCACTGGGACGCAACCTTCCGGTATTGCAAAACGAAGACGCCCTGCTGGAGCGCGGCGGGGTTTATGCCCTGATGGGCCCGACCGGTGTCGGCAAGACCACCACCACGGCAAAACTGGCGGCGCGTTGTGTGATGCGCTACGGCGCCAATCGGGTGGCATTGCTGACGACGGATAGTTACCGGATCGGCGCGCACGAGCAGCTACGCATTTACGGCAAAATTCTTGGGGTGGGTGTGCATGCGGTCAAGGATGCCGCCGATTTGCGCCTTGCTCTTTCCGAGCTGCGTAACAAACATATGGTGTTGATCGACACCATCGGCATGAGTCAGCGCGACCGCACCGTGTCCGAGCAGGTTGCCATGTTATGCGGCACCGGCACGCCGGTACAGCGTTTGTTGCTGCTTAACGCGACCAGTCATGGCGACACTTTGAACGAGGTGGTGCACGCCTATCGCAACCGCCAGGCGACTGAAGGACATTCCGACCTGGCCGGCTGCATTCTGACCAAGCTGGACGAGGCCACCAATATCGGTGCGGTGCTCGATACGGTAATCCGTTACCGGCTGCCGGTGCATTATGTCTCGACCGGACAGAAAGTACCGGAAAATCTCTATGTGGCGCGCAAGGACTTCTTGATCGAAAGCGCTTTTGCCGTACCCCGTGAGAGTTCGCCTTTTGCGCCCGCCGAAGATGAACTCGCCGCGATGATGGCGGCGGTCCCGACGCACGCAGCGGCCGACCTGAGCGAGGTCCGCCTTGGATAAGATTGTGCTGGATCAAGCCGAAGGCCTGCGCCGCTTGTTGGCGCGGGACGTATCGCGGATTGTCAGCGTGGTCGGCGGGGTGCGCGGTGCCGGCACCAGTTCCGCCGTCGCCAACCTCGCCGCCGCGCTGGTTTATCAGGGCAAGGATGTGCTGGTTATCGACGAGAGCGCCGGGGGTCCGGGATCGGTGGCCGCGTCGCTCGGGATTGTGACGGGCGGTACTTTGCGCGACGTGGTGCAAGGGCGTTTGGTACTGGAGCAAGCCGTGGGGCGAACCGCCGACGGCGTGTCGGTGTTGCCCGCGCCCCGCGCCAGCCTCGACGAATTGGACCCGGCGCAACTGTGCGCGGCGATCAACGGCTTTGCCGACATCGTGCTGATCGATGCCGTGCTCGATAGCGACGGCGGCTTGTCGCGACTGGCGATGCAAGCGCATGATGTGGTGATTGCGATGCGCGTCGATGCGGCATCGATTACCGGCGCCTATGCTTGCGTCAAACGCTTGCATTACGCCCATGCGATGCAGCAATTTAGGGTGCTGATCAATGGCGCGGCTAGCGCCAGCGACGCACAAAGCGTGTACCATAACCTCTCGGGCGTGGCGAACCGCTATCTGGCGGTTTCTTTATCCCCGGCAGGCGCTATTTCGGCAGATCCGAGACTACCGCGCGCGCAGCAATTACGCCGCAGTGTAGTGGAAGCTTTTCCGGCAGCGCCATCGTCGGCCGACTATCGCCGGGTTGCGGGCGATTTATTGCACTGGCCGTGGCGTCCCGTCGCGGCATCGGTGCCTGATCGTTCGCGTTTGAGCGCAAGGACGCTGGTGCCGTCGACTCAGCTTGCCTAATAACAATATGATGTACACCGCTCAGGGAAAGGTCGCCACTTCTTCGGAAGTGCTCACTCAGTACGCACCTTTGGTGCGTCGGCTGGCATTGCAGTTGATCGCCAAATTGCCGGCGAGTGTGGATCTCGACGACCTGATCCAGGCCGGTATGATCGGCTTGATGGATGCCGCCGGGCGTTACAAGGAAGATCAAGGCGCCCAGTTCGAAACTTATGCCAGCCAGCGAATTCGCGGCTCGATGCTGGACGAGTTGCGCAACAACGACTGGTTGCCGCGCAGCATGCGTAAAACCTCGCGTGAGGTTGAGCATGCGGTGCATGAGGTCGAACAACAGCTCGGACGCGCGCCGCTGGAAACCGAAATAGCCGGCCACATGAAGTTGCCGCTTGAGGACTATCAATCCCTGCTGCAGGAATTGCACGGCAGCCAGCTTATTTATTACGAAGACTTCGATCGCGGCGGGGACGACGAACCGTTCCTCGACCGTTTTTGCGTCGATCGCGCCGACCCGTTGAGTTCCTTGCTCGACGAGCACTTGCGCGCGGCTTTGATCGATGCGATCGAACGTTTGCCCGACCGTGAAAAACTGCTGATGAGTCTGTATTACGAGCAGGGTTTGAATTTGCGGGAAATTGGCGCGGTCATGGAGGTGAGCGAGTCGCGCGTATGCCAACTCCACAGTCAGGCGGTGACCCGCCTCAGGACCCGTCTGCGGGAACTTGCCTGGACCTCGCCGGAATCATCCGGCTAAGCTGCCCTGCCGCGCCACCGCGGTTCCCGCCTCGCGGATATAACGCTGCCGGCCCCCAAGCCATGACTCGCAACCCTACCGACCTTGAAGCAGAAGCGCTATCCGCTCGCGCCGATGCGCTGCAGCAGCTCAGGCGTTATGCGGAGGCGCTCGCGGCTTATGACGCGGCGCTGGCACTTAAATCCGATTTCGCCGCCGCCTGGAATAACCGCGGCATTGCGCTGCATGAGTTGGGGCATCATGAGGCGGCGCTCGCCAGCTATGAACGCGCACTCTCGCTTCAGCCGGATTTCGCCTTGGCCTGGAACAATCGCGGCAATACCTTGCTGGATTTGAAGGATTACGCCGCGGCGCTGGCGAGTCAGTCGCGTGCGCTGCAACTTGAGCCGAATTTGGTCGAGGCGCTGAATAACCGGGGCAACCTGCTGCGCCATTTCAATCGGCACGCCGAGGCGCTGGAGAGCTACGACCGGGCTGTCGCGTTGCGCCCCGATTTTGCCGAGGCCCATACCAACCGCGCTCACGCGCTGCGTGAAATGAACCGCATCGACGAGGCGCGCGAAGCATACCAGACCGTGGTCGGCTTGGTGCCCGATCGGGTCGGGCCTTATCGCAAACTGGCTTCGGTCACCCGTCTGACCTACGACCATCCCTGTTATCTGGCCTTGGAGCGGTTCGCCGGGCGCCGCGACCAGCTTAGTCCGCAAGATCGTATCGAATTGCATTTCGCGCTGGCCGATGCGCTGACGCAACTGGGTGCCGATGAACCCGCCTTCGCTCATGTATTACAAGGCAATGCCTTGCAGCGCCGCCTGACCGGCTACGACGAAGCCGCGACCATGGCGCGTTACGCCTGGGTGCGACAGACCTTCACCCGGGATCATCTCCAGGCCTGTGCCGGAGGAGGCGACCTTTCCGACTCGCCGGTATTTATTATCGGCATGCCGCGCTCGGGTTCGACCCTGATCGAGCAAGTGTTGGCCAGTCACCCCGAGGTATACGGCGCGGGGGAATATGAGGCGTTTTCCGACGCGCTGGGCGAATGTGTCCGAGGTAAAGCGGGCGAGGGCCTGGCCGAAACCGCGATCCTCGGCGCACTGAGCGCGCCGGATTTCACGGCCATCGGTGCCGCGTATGAGCGCCGTATCGGTTATCTGGGCGGTATCGGGCGGGCTCACCGGCGGGTTGTCGACAAGACGCTGCCCAATTTCATGCAACTTGGGCTGATTCATCTGGCCTTGCCCAATGCACGTTTTATTCACGCCCGGCGCAATCCGGTGGAGACCTGCCTGTCGTGTTTCTCCAAGCTTTTGGGCACGGCGTCGTTTAGCTTTGAATTGGGCGAACTCGGGCGTTATTACGCCGCCTACGACGCTTTGATGGCTCACTGGCGTGCGGTGTTGCCGGCCGGCGTATTGCTCGAAGTGGATTATGAGGCGATGGTCGGCGATTTGCCGGCTCAGGTGCGCCGTTTGCTGGCGCATTGCGGGCTGGCGTGGGATCCGGCTTGCCTGGCTTTTGAGCGCAACCCGCGGCCGGTGGCGACGGCCAGCGCACTGCAAGTGCGTCAACCGCTATATTCCGGCGCCGTGCGACGGCGGCGGCCCGCGCCTGAATTGATCGCAGCGCTGATGGCGGCCTTGGCCCCACTGGGCTCGGCTGCGGCAGAATCATGAGCCGCCTGAGCGGGTATCGTAGGGGTGTGGTGCTGGCGGCGCGGTGGTCGGCTTATTGGGCCTGGGCCACCTTATTGGGGCCGCCTTGGCGGATAGCCTGATTGGGCGGTTTAGCGGATCGAGGCCGGCATGCGGCCATCGGGTCCGTAGATCGCCACCGGTGCGATACCGCAAGCGTCGCGCAACACATTGAGTGCGCGTTGGTTGTAGTCCAGCCGGGTACGTACCAGCATGCCATTGGTCACATTGCGCGAACGCGCTTCGCTGGCGTGCCGCACCAAATCTTCCCAAATGGCTGTCAGGCGGGAATCCTGCTCGATCGCGCTGATCATGCCGGCACGGCCGTTGCCGTGGCCCAGCGCTTGCAAACAACGCTCTCTTTGCAGCGCGAGTTCGGACAAACGGGCAATCAACGCCGATTTGCGGTCGACGATAGCCGGCAAATCGTCCAGTACCGGACCCGCCAGCAATGCGGCTTGTTCTTCTGCCAATACTTTGGCAAATTCGGCGGCCGCGGCCTGTTCTTCGGTGACATAGATCAGCAGCGCGCTTTTCATGGTGCGCAGGGCGGCGTTGGCTGCGGCGGCGTCGGACTGTTCTGAGTGTTCCATGAATTTATAGCCTGGTGTGCTGCACATTAACCAACCACAGTTTTTACCTCAACACCCTCGGTCCCAGGATTATTCTTCCTCTTGCGGGGCGTAAACCAGGTCGCGCGCGGTCTGGAGTATGCCGTCGGCGATATTGGCGGAATTAATCACCAATTGACCGTTGCTGATCTGATTTCTGATTTCAGAAACTTTTTTGGTATCGATATCGCCCGACAAGCCGGCCGCACGCAGTTGCGTCGAAATGGTCGAAATATTGACGGTTTCGGTAGCCGCGGCATTGGTCGAGGTTGCGGCAGCCGAGGTCGCGACGGTCGGTGCGGCAGGAGTGGCGGCGGTCTGCGTTGAAGCGTCGCCTTGCGCGGTACGCTGCGCGCCACCAGTTAGCGACGAGGCGCTATTCGGCGTACTTGTGACGTTCGGATCAATTTTCACGATGGCATCCAACTGATGGTTTGCCTATTGTAACGGCAATCGGCGGCGAAACTTTAGCGGTAATCTTACAGCGCATAAAAATAGTCCATTTAATTCAACGCTTAAGATCCCTGGCTCAAGTGCGGCTCAAGCGGCTGAATACAGAGCTAAAGCGGAATCTCGACCGTATCGCGATCCTTCACTATGCCGTTGACCAACTGGCCGGACGGTGTGCGAACCTTGACTGAATCGCCGGTGCCGCCGCTGCTGACGGCGTCGCCTTCGTAGCTGGCGGAAAACCCGCTGCCTTGCACTTCCAGTTTGACTGTTTGACCGGCTTGAATCACCGCGACCGTATGCAGCATATCCTGGCGCAGCAGCAAGCCGGTGCTGATGTGCTCCATACTGGATTTGCCGATAATTTGCGACAGGTCGGTCACCACCGAGCGCGGCAAGTTGGTGAGATCGCCCTCGCGCGGGGTCAGATCACCTGCTTGAATCACCTGATTCGCCGCTATGTCGCGGCTGGCCACGAAATAGGTGGCCTTGACCGAAATCAGCGCTTGCAGATACATCACCCACGGATGGGCTCCGATACATCGCACGCCGACCGTGGTACGGCCCCAGAGACGGGCGCCGGGCGGCAAAAATGCCTCGAGCGAATCGCACGCGCTCAGCCCGCGCGGGGCGATAGCGGTCACGTTGATGCCCACCTGGCCCGGCAGGCCGGCTGTTTGCTGGCGTAAGAACTGGTCCGCGCTGGCGCGTATCGCTTCGTTATTTTCGGTTCCATTGGGGGCCAGGGCCGGCACCGGAGCCGACGCCGCGGCGGTCGCAGCCGGCGCGGGGCTGGAGTTGGCCGGCGCCGGGTCGGGCGACCCGATGCTGGGATCGATGCGCGGCGCCGGCAGCAAGCCGCCGACTGAGGGCGGGACCGCGATATTGGCGAGCGTATTCTGCGACGGGTTGGCCGCTGCATGCGGGTTGGGCTGCGGCGCGGGGGTTGCCGCAGCCGGAGTCGGAGCAGCCGGGCTAATAGGGGTGGAAATGGGTGCCGCAATGGGGGCCACAACAGAAGCGGTGACAGGCGCAACACTGCGGGTCTGCGTCAAACCTTGATTGCCCGCGGAAACCGCGATCGAGATCCGGTGGGGCGGCTCAATCACCGGCAAAGTCGGCATGACAGGGTGCAGCACCAAGGGATGCGAGGGCATCTGCAGGGCGGCTGGACCGTTTGAGGTATTTTGCGTGTGGTTGGGTATTTTGGGCATGGCATCCGCCACACCGCTGACAAAATGCCCGGTGCCGGGTGCGCTGGCAGCTTGCGGTGCGAGCATGGTGCCGCTGGCGGAAACCTGCGCGGCTGCGGGGCCGGCCGCCAGCCCCAGGGCACTGCCTACCAGCGCCAGCCGACGCAACATGGCGCTCCACCGGACCGGTAAGTGTTGCCGATGCGCCTGCCGCGCCCCGGGTCGTGCCGGGGGCGTTTGATCCAGCGCCATTGCGACTCTCCAAAAAAATCTGGTGTCCTGTTTCGTCAATTTCACATCGAACGAATTTGCGGAACACGATACTCTCGACTACAACTTAGATTGTAGTGACTGCAGATACCGCGAATACCTTGAATTGAAGCGCGCTTTGCCGCTTAATCGCACGATTGCCCGTGGCCTTCGGGTATTACGATGTGCCAAGGGTGAAAAATCCCTCGCAAAAAACACTTTTTGTTGACGTAATGTGGCGTGACGGTGGGTTGGGCAGTTTGTTACCGCTTTATTTTTGAGATAATTGCGGTGCAACCCATCTGTTTGACCGAGCGCCGTGCTGGCCGGCCTGAAATGCATTCGGGCGGCGGCACCGCGTAATGGGAATACGAAGCGAGTATCAGAAAGCGGGAATCGTGCAGCCATGGATAAACTCGACACGGAATTTAAGTTCGGTCAGGAAGCGCTGAATTTGCGCGCTTACCGGCAACAAGTCTTGTCATCGAATATCGCCAACTCCGATACGCCCGATTACAAAGCGCGCGACGTGAATTTTTCGCAAGCCTTGACCGGAGCCCTGGCGCGTAGCGGCATCTCGACCGGGGTCAATGACGGCACGCTTGCCATGGCGGCGCCTTCGACCGGTGTAGCCGCGGCCCCTGGCGGGGTGACGCTGGCCACTGACGCGGCTGGACAGGTGCCGGGCGCGAGCAGTCCGGGCGGCGGCGCCAACGATAACTACGGCCCCTTGCTGTATCGCAATCCGGATCAGCCGAGCGCCGACAACAATACGGTGGATCTGGATACGGAACGGGTCAATTTCGCCGATAACACGGTGCATTACGAGGCCGTATTCACCCAGTTATCGGGCCAGATCAAGACCATGCTCGCGGCGCTTTCGACAGGAACCTGATATGACCATGATGAGTATTTTTCAGATATCCGGGTCGGCCCTGGCTGCCGAGTCGGAGCGCCTGAACGTGACCGCCAGCAATCTGTCCAACGTCAATACCACCAGCGGTCCCGACGGCCAGCCGTATCGCGCCAAGCAGGTGCTGTTCCAAACCGATCCGCTGGGCTCGCAATCGGCCACCAGCAGTCCGATAGGCGGGGTCAAGGTGACGGGCGTGATCGAAGACCCGACCCCATTAAAAACTGTCTACGATCCGAATAATCCCGGTGCCAACGCGGACGGCTATGTGAGTTTGCCCAATGTCGACCCGGTACAAGAGATGGTGAATATGATTTCCGCTTCGCGCGCGTATCAAGCCGACGTTGAGACGCTCAATACCGCAAAAACTTTGATGCTCAAAACTCTGACTCTCGGTCAGTAAGGATAGGTCATGTCAGTGATCAGCAACGCTACCACCAATAATCTGGTTTCCAATTCGTCGTCGTCAAGCTCGGCGGGTGCTGCCAGTTCGAGTTCGAGTTCCACTACCTCGTCGGCCGCTTCCAGTTTGCAGAGCACTTTCCTGCAATTGCTGGTGACCCAGTTGCAGAATCAGGATCCGACGAGCCCGATGGACAGCTCGCAAATGACCTCGCAACTGGCCCAGATCAATACCGTGTCGGGCATCAGCCAGCTCAATACCACGCTGCAATCGGTGCAGACGCAATTGACCGCGACCCAGCAACTGCAGGCCAGCTCGCTGATCGGCAAAGACGTACTCGCCCCCGGCACCACCTTTGCGGTCAGCAGCGGGACGGCGGCGGGCTTCGGCGTAGAGGTCGGCAGCGCGGCGACGGACGTTACCGTGACCATCAAAAACAGTGCCGGCACCACGGTCCAGACTTTGGACCTGGGCGCGCAGTCGGCCGGCGCGGTTCCGATTTCCTGGAATGGCGAAACTTCGGCGGGCACTCAAGCGCCGGACGGCACCTACACCATCAGCGCCACCGCCACCGGAGCGCCGGCGACAGCGGGCGCGGTTCCGACCACGGTCACCGCGACCCCGCTGACGATCAGCACGGTAGAAGGCGTGGTACAGCAATCCAGTGGTGTAGGGGTCGCTCTGAGCACCGGCAGCACGGTGGCTCTGAGCACCATCGCCGACATTTTTTAATCGATAACGACATTTACAGCGGCGGAGATTGTCATGGGCTATGAACAGGGATTAAGCGGATTAAGCACCGCTTCGACGCAATTGGACGTTATCGGTAACAACATTGCGAATGCCAGCACGGTGGGTTTCAAGGAGGGTAGCGCGGAGTTTGCCAGCGTCTATTCGAGTACCTTGGCGCAAAGTTCCAGCCAGCAAGTCGGGATCGGTTCCCAGGTGTCGACGGTGGCCAACGATTTTTCGCAAGGCGATATCACCACCACCGACAATTCGCTGAATGTGGCGATTAACGGCGGCGGGTTTTTCCAGCTATCGAATGGCGGCACCACGGAATATACGCGTAACGGCCAATTCTCGGTCAATGCCAACGGTTTTGTGGTGAATGCGTCGGGCGCCAATCTGCAAGGTTACCCGCTCAGCTCGACCGGAGCCGTCACCTCGACCACGCCGCAGTCGCTGCAAATTCCGACCACCAATATCCCGCCGAAAGAGACCACTTCCGTGGCGCTGCAATTCAATCTGGATTCGCAGGACACGGTCCCGACCGTTTCGACTTTCAGCCCGACCAATCCGAACAGTTACACCAGTGAATCGGGCACCACGGTTTACGATACGCTGGGCAATCCGATTCAGTTGGAAACCTTCTTTGTGAAGAGCCCGACCGCGGGTGTATGGGACGTGTATCAGACGGCGAACGGCACGCTGCTGCCATCGCAGGGTGCGTTGGCGGCCACCGCCGGGACCTCCAGCAGTTATACGGGCTCATCGTTTACTGCCAACACGTCGCTGGCCGCCGTCGGCGGTACCAGTGCCAATACCTTGTTGGTCAATGGTGTACCCCTCACGATTGCTCCAACCGCGCCCGCAACCTCGATTGCCGAAACCGACGTTGTCGCCGCGATCAACGCCGCCAATACCGCAGGCTCTTTTACGCCGCCCGTTACTGCCGCCATTGTCGGGGGGAACATCGTCCTGACTCAGGGCATCGAGGCCAATCCGACCAGCACCACGCCGATTACGGTCACGGGCACCGAAGCCAGCGCATTTTTCGGCTCCGGCCCAACCTCGCTCACCGGCTCGTCGTCGGTGGCGGCGGGTACCGCCGCGCCGGCAGGGTTTCTCGGCACGCTCTCATTTAACACCTCCGGTGCGCTCACCGCCTTCACCAACCCCGACGGTGTGGTTGGCGCCAACCCAGGTGCGCTCCAGGTATCCATCCCGGCCGGCGTCGGCGGCTCAGCCACGCCCGAGTCGATCAATTTGAACCTGACGGGCACCACCCAGTTCGGTATTGCCTTCAACCCGAATAACCAGACGCAAGACGGTTATACCTCGGGCGCGCTGAGCGGTTATAGCATTAGCGCTTCGGGGGTGATCCAGGGCGAATATACCAACGGGCAGTCGCAACCGCTGGCGCAGATTATCTTGACCACCTTCAACAATCCCAATGGACTGACGTCGGTGGGCAACAACGCTTACGAGCAAACCTCGGCCTCCGGACAGCCGATCGTCGGCACGCCGGGCGGCACCAACCTGGGCAACCTGACGCCGGGTGCGGTGGAGGCGTCGAACGTGAATTTGACCTCGCAATTGGTTGACCTGATCACGGCTCAGCGTGATTACCAGGCCAATGCGCAGACCATCAAGACGCAGCAGACGGTCGACCAGGCGCTGTTCAACCTGTAAGCGTCGAGCGGGTAAATGAACGGGTAAATGAGCGGGTAATTTAGTCAATCAGCCAAAAGACAGAGCGCATATGGATCGAATGCTGTACGTCGCGATGACGGGCGCCTCGCAAGCGTTGGAGCAACAGGGGCAGATCGCCAATAATCTGGCGAACGCGTCGACCACCGGCTTTCGCGCGCAACTCAGCGCGTTTCGGGCTGCGCCGTTGCGCACCCCGGACCAGCTCGCCGATGGCGACACCAAGGTGACCCGAACCTATGTGGTCGATTCGACCCCGGGTTCGGATTTCCAGCCTGGGGCGATTCAGCAAACCGGCAATCCGCTGGACGTTTCGCTCACGGGGCCGGGTTGGCTTACGGTGCAAACACCCGACGGCAACGAGGCTTATACCCGCGCCGGCAATATGTCGATCAATGCGGACGGCCAGTTGGTCAGCGCCAGCGGTTTGCCGGTGGTGGGTACCCAGGGGCCGATCGCGGTGCCGCAAGGCGCCGATGTCACGATCTCGAACGACGGCACGATTTCGGCGCTGACGCCGGGCGATCCGCCCAACACCGTCGCCACCATCGATCAGCTGAAACTGGTGAACCCGGACCCTAAAACCCTGGTGCGCGGCGACGACGGACTGTTTCGTCAAGCCAGCGGCCAACCGGCCGACGCCGACCCGACGGTGCTGGTGGCGCCCGGAACGGTAGAGGGCAGCAATGTGAATCCGGTCAACGAGATGGTGGCGATGATTGCCAATTCACGGCAATTCGATATGCAGATGAAATTGCTGCAAACCGCCGATAACGACGATCAGACCGCTAACGCGATCCTGACATTTACTTCGTGATGCTTAAATTTTATGTGCGGCGCTTAGCAATTTTGCGGGCGTCAACCAGCCGGGAGCTTCAAGCATGAACCGTTCTCTCTATATCGCGGCCACCGGCATGAATGCCGAACAGGCGCAGATGGATGTGATTTCGAACAACCTGGCCAACGTCAGCACCAACGGTTTTAAAGGCTCGCGCGCGGTATTCCAGGATTTGCTGTATCAGACCGTACGCCAGCCCGGCGCGCCGACCACCGAGCAAACCGATTTGCCTTCCGGCCTGCAATTGGGTACCGGTGTGCAACAGGTTGCGACCGAGCGTTTGTACACGCAGGGCAGCTTGCAACAAACCGGCAATTCGACCGACGTGGCGATTGAAGGCAATGGGTTTTTCCAGGTGCAAATGCCGGACGGCACCACCGCTTATACCCGCGACGGTTCGTTCCAGACCAATCAAAACGGCCAGATCGTGACCGCCACCGGTTTTCCGGTGCTGCCCGCGATCACCGTGCCGTCCAACGCGACCTCGCTGACCATCGGCCAGGATGGTACGGTATCCGTGACTCAGCCCGGCAACGTTAACTCGATTCAGATCGGCACCATGCAGTTGGCGAGTTTTGTGAACCCGACCGGGCTGGAGGCGCTGGGCAACAACTTGCTGTCTGAAACCACTTCGTCGGGGGCGCCGACGGTGGCGCAGCCGGGCACCAATGGCGTCGGCAACGTCAACCAGGGTTATGTCGAGACCTCCAACGTGAACGTGGTACAGGAACTGGTGAATATGATCCAGACCCAGCGCTCCTACGAATTGAACAGCAAGGCCGTGCAAACATCCGACCAGATGTTGCAGACGCTGAGCCAGTTGACTATCTAAAAGGTTTAGTATGCCGGGCCAGTATTTCGCGGTTTTTTTCGGCCGTCAGCGCATGGGTGTGGTGGCGGCGTGTTTGGCGCTGGCGGTGTTGGGCGGTTGTTCGGAGGCGCCCCAGAAACCGCTGGTGCAGCAGCCGATGACAGCCAAGCCGCCGGCCCGGACTTTGCCGTCGCAGACCAATGGCTCGATTTACAACCCGGGTTATTCCGATCACCCTTTGTTCGAGGACTCGCGCCCACGTAACGTCGGCGACATTCTGACCATCGTGATCAGCGAAAACATCACCGCGACCAAAACCTCGGGCGCCAACACCACGCGCAAGACCAGCGCGGACTTTACCCCGACCACGGTGCCGGGTTTGTTGAAGGGTTTGTTCGGCTCCGCCGGCACGGTTATGTCAGGCGACAACAACTTTGCGGCGACGGGAGGGGCCAATGCCTCGAATCAATTTACCGGTACGCTCACGGTGACCGTCACCAACGTGCTGGGTAACGGTAACCTTGAAGTCAGCGGGGAAAAGCAGATGTTGATCAACCAGGGCAACGAGTACATCCGCTTTTCCGGGGTGGTCAATCCGACCAGTATTTCGGGTTCGACGGTTGCGTCCACCAGCGTGGCGGATGCAAAGATCGAATATAGCGCCAAGGGCATGATTAACGACGGCGAGCAAATGGGCTGGTTGCAGCGTATTTTCCAAAGTGTGGCGCCTTTCTGATGAGCACCTCGATCATTTCGCGTATGTCTTGCTCGCTGAAACGGCTTTGCGGTTTGGCCGGCTTGATGCTGTGCGGCGGCGCGTTATTGGGGTTGACCGGTGGCGTGGCGCAGGCCGAGCGGATCAAGGATCTGGCGGCGATCCAGGGCGTGCGTGACAACCCCTTGATCGGTTACGGTCTGGTGGTCGGGCTGGATGGTACCGGCGACCAGACCACACAAACCCCGTTCACGCTGCAGAGTTTGAACAATATGCTGGCCCAGCTCGGGATTACCATCCCGGCCGGCAGCAACGCGCAGCTCAAAAACGTGGCCGCGGTGATGGTGACGGCCGACCTGCCGCCGTTTACCCGGCCGGGCCAGGCGATCGACGTTACGGTGTCGTCGCTGGGGACCTCCAAAAGCCTGCGCGGCGGCACTTTATTGTTGACCCCGATGAAGGGCGCCGACGGCCAGGTCTATGCCATCGCCCAGGGAAATTTGCTGATTGCGGGGGCGGGGGCGAGCGCGGGCGGCAGCAAGGTCCAGGTCAATCAACTGAATGCCGGGCGGATTTCGGGCGGCGCGATTGTGGAGCGTGCGGTGCCGAGTTCCATCAGCCAATCCGGGGTGATGCAGGTTGAACTCAACGATATGGATTTCGAAACGGCCGAGCGCGTGGTGACCGCATTAAACACCAATTTTGGCGAAGGTACCGCGACCGCGCTGGACGGCAGGACTATCGCCGTGCGCGCACCGAGCGACCCCGCGGAGCAAGTCGGGTTTTTGGCCCGCATCGAAAATATCGACGTCCGTCCGGCGCAGGCAGCGGCCAGGGTAATCGTCAATGCGCGCACCGGTTCGATTGTGATGAATCAGAACGTCGCGTTGCAAAATTGCGCGGTGGCGCACGGCAATTTGTCGGTGGTGATCAATTCCTCGCCGCAAGTCAGTCAGCCGGGCGCGTTGTCGAACGGCACCACGGCGGTGACCCAGACCACCGATATCAGCGTACGCCAGGAAAACGGCAGTCTCAAGACGCTGCCGGCGGCGGCCAATTTGTCCGATGTGGTGAAAGCGTTGAATGCACTCGGTGCTACGCCTGCCGACCTGATTGCGATTTTACAGGCGATTAAAGCCGCAGGTGCTCTGCGTGCCGATTTACAAATTATCTAAAGGCGGTTGCCATGAGCGATAACGTTACTAACAGTACTGCAAGCACTGCCGGCGACGACATCAGTCAGCGATTTGCGCTCGACATGCAGGGTTTTGCGGCCCTGCGCCAGACGGTAAAAAATTCCCCCGAGCAGGGCGCCAGGATTGCGGCCAAACAATTCGATGTGACCTTCACCCAGATGATGCTGAAAAGCATGCGTGATGCGACGCCGTCGGATGGCATCATGGATTCGGACCAGACCAAAAGTTTCACCGATATGCTGGATCAGCAATTGTCGCAACAGTTGTCGTCCAAAGGCATAGGCCTGGCCGACAAAATGTATGCGCAATTGATGCGCGCCCAGGGCGATACCGGCACGGCTGGCGACGGCACCTCGACCGATAGCACCAATGCGCTCAAGGCTTATACTTCGGCGACCTCGGCCACCAACGGTGCGCTCGCGGGCACCAAAGGATTTTCGAGCACCGATGGCGAAGCCGAGCAAGCTCAGATGCTGCATAGCACCAGCAGTTCGGTGAATGCCGCCGACTTCGTCAATAAATTGGCGGCGTCGGCCCAGGCAGCCAGCTCGACCACCGGGATTCCCGCGCGTTATATCCTGAGCCAGGCCGCATTGGAGTCGGGTTGGGGCAAAAAGGAAATCAAGCACTCGGATGGCTCGACCACCCACAATATTTTCGGTATCAAGGCGGGTAAGGACTGGAGCGGGGCGACGGTATTGAGTAAAACCACCGAATACGTCAATGGCATTGCCCATCAGGTGGTACAAAAATTCCGTGCATATGCGTCGTATGACGAAGCCGTCGGTGACTATGCCTCCCTGCTCAAGAACAATCCGCGATTTGCCGCGGTGGTCCAGGCGGCGCGCGACCCCGCCAGCTTCGCCCACGGTTTGCAAAATGCCGGTTATGCGACGGATCCGCTGTACGCCAAAAAACTGTTGAGTATCATGAAGCAGATGGTTTGAGGCGGTTGCTCGCCGTCGTCGATTTTCTGTTTCAGCGCGCGGTCTCAATCTGCGCGTAGCGCTTTATCCATCGGGCCCTATTTGCTTTTTTCGCTCGATTTGGTCATCTCCCGTTTTGCGCGCAGAATGGGAGTATTCCGGCTCTTTGGCGCGGAAGCCCATGGCTTGGCCCCACCATTAAAGTTTTACGCTGAGTTGCCGTTATACCGGTTACGACAGAGCGACCTCCGGACCTATGACAGCTCCCGGCATACAGGATGAAGTATGGCAAATAGCATCTTTCAGATCGGTGTCAGCGGACTCAACGCTGCTCAATATGGGCTGACCACGACCGGCGAAAACATCGCCAATGCGTCCACCACCGGCTACGACACGGAATCGGTGCAGACCGAGGAAGCGGCTGGGCAATATACCGGCAGCGGGTTCCTCGGCAACGGTGTCGATGTGACCACGGTAACCCGCGCTTACAGCCAATATCTGACGACCCAGCTTAATTCGGCGGTGTCGCAAAACAGTGCTTTGACCGCGGCGGGTACCCAACTGACCCAGGTGAATAACGTCCTGGGCAGCCCGACTGCCGGCTTGACCACGGCTATCGACAATTTTTTCTCCAGCCTGCAATCGGTATCGACCAACCCGTCCAGCACGTCGACCCGTTCCGCTTTCCTCGGTACCGCCCAGACGCTGGCGACCCAGGTCAATAACGTGGCGACGCAATTTGCGACGATCAATACCAACGTCAACACACAAATTGCCAGCAATGTCGCGTCGATCAATACTTACGCGGCCCAGATTTCCTCGCTGAATAATCAGATCGAGGCGGCGTCGGCGGGTAGCGGCGGGACTCAACCGCCGAACAACTTGCTCGACCAGCGCGATCAGGCAATCGCCAATTTGAGCCAGTTGGTCGGCACCACCGTGGTTCCGGTCTCGGGTGGCGGGGACAACGTGTTTATCGGCAACGGCCAATCGCTGGTGCTGGGCGCGCAAAGTTATACGCTGGAAGCCGTGCCTTCGCCGAGCGACCCATCGCAAACCGTGGTGGCTTATTCCGGTTTGGGCAGCAGCGCCAGCGCCACGCCCGAATACCTGAACCAAAGCACCTTGACCGGCGGCTCGCTGGGCGGCCTGCTGAGTTTCCGCTCAACCACGCTGGTTCCGGCGCTGTCGGCGCTGAATACGATTGCCTCGTCGATTGCCGGGGCGGTCAATACGCAAAATGAATTGGGTTTGAGTTTGAGCGGAGCGCAAGGCACGGCCTTATTTTCCACTCAGTTGCCCACCGTCATCTCGAATTCCGCCAACACCGGTAACGGTGTGGTTTCGGTGTCGATTGAAAACCCGGAAAGCCCGCCGGCGGACAATTACACGTTGGCGTACAACGGCTCGCAATACACGGTGACCGATCAAACTACCGGCGCCACCTCCAGCTTCGCCCCGACGGCGACCTTTCCGGTGACCGCATTTGGTTTAAGCATCAACATCAGCGGTACGCCGCAGGCCGGCGACAGTTTCAACATCGAACCGACCGCGGGTGCCGCGTCGTCATTGACGCTGACCACCACCAATCCATCCAGCGTGGCTGCCGCCTCGCCGATCCTGGCGGCGGCTGCCACCAATAATCTCGGTACCGGGGTGATTACCCAGGGTACTGTGAGTGCCAGTTATTTTGACCAGGTGCTGACCACGGCCTTGTCGACGAATACCGGCAACGCGACGATTTCGCCGCCGACGGTGGCCGCCTCTTACGCGGCGCAGCCGCTGACTTCGCCCGTAACGCTCACTTATACCGCGGGCGGCACCCTCACCGGGATTCCGGCCGGGACCAATGTGACCGTGACGGCCAACGGCACCACTACCACCTATAACACCACCACCACGCCGGGGATTCCTCTGCCGGCCGGGGGGGCGCAGATCAGTTTCAACGGCATCACGACCAACATTACCGGGACGCCTGCGACCGGCGATCAGTTTGTGGTGGCGCCCAATGCTCCGCTGGCATCGGCTGCAACCTTGACGTTCAACTCCAGCACCAATACCTTCAGCGGATTTCCGCCGAACGATGTGGTGACGGCCAGCGTGACGGGTGCCAATGGGCAGGTCACTACCACGACTTATGCGCCGCCTACCACGGCGATCCCGTATAACGGCGCCAGCGGCGTTTCCACCACCTACACCTTCGGCGGGGCGTCCGTCAGCTTGAGCGGTCCGCCGTCGAATAACGACACCTTTACCGTGACGCCCAATAACGGCACCTCGGATGGCCGCAATGCCCTGGCCCTGGCCAACTTGTCCACCGACAAATTGCTGGCGGGCGGCACGCAAAGTATTACCGGCGCCTACGGCGTGCTGGTCAGCGAGGTTGGCTCGCAGGCGCAGAACAACACGGTGTCCACTACCTCTTCGACAGCGCTCGTCACGCAATTCACCACCCAGCAACAATCGGTGTCCGGGGTGAATTTGGACGAAGAGGCCGCGAATCTGCTGCAATTCCAGCAGATTTATCAGGCTAACAGCAAGGTCATTTCAGTTGCCTCGTCGCTGTTCCAAACGATTCTGGCAATTCAGTAGGCGGGGGAATTATGCGTATCGCATCCAGTACGATTTTTGATATCGGTACTTCAGGGGTTCAGTCCCAGTTGTCCCAACTCGCGACCTTGCAGGAAGAGATCTCCAGCGGTAAAAGCTTGAATGTACCGTCGGATAATCCGCTGGGCGCAGCTCAAGCCGTTACCGCGCAACAGGGCAGCGATGCCAATGTCCAATATGCGACGAACCAGACCTCGGCGACCAGCAACCTGCAACTTGAAGACACCACGCTGACCAGTATCAGCACTGTGATCGCCTCGGTCCAGACGCTGTTGACCGAGGCCGGCAATCCTGGCCTGACGGACCAGGAACGTAGCGTGATCGGCACGCAAATCGCGGCTGCGTCGCAAAGTCTGGTGAGTCTGGGCAATACCACCGATGCCAACGGCAATTATCTGTTTGGCGGGTTTCAGGGCACCAGCGCGCCGTTTTCGGTGTCGGCCAACGGTACGGTAACTTATTCGGGCGATGAAGGGCAGCAGTTGGTACAGGTCAATGCCACGCAAAGTATCGCGGTTTCCGACCCGGGTTCGGCGATATTCCAGAGCGTGCCGACCGGCTCCAGCCCGGGCATCACCTACCCGGCCTCGACCAATACCGGTACTGCTACGTATAGTGCCGTGTCGATTACCAATTCGGCGTCGACAAGTAATAACGATTCGTACCAGATCACATTTTCGGTGGCGAACGATCTGACCACCTATACCGTGCTGGATACCACCACCGATACGCAGCTCAATAACGGCGTGCCGCAGAACTATACTTCGGGCACCGCCATCAGCCTGGGTGGACAGTCGGTGACCTTGACCGGAGTGCCGGCCAATAACGACCAGTTTAATGTGCATCCGGCCCAAAGCACCGGCACCAACACGGTCACCGCGGCAACCTCGACCAATACCGGCACCGGTGCGATCAGCCCGGTGACGGTGACCGATCCTCAAGACCCTTCGATTTTTGCGCCCTACTCGGTGGCGTTTTCGGTCGCCGGCGGGGTGACCTCATACACGGTGACCAATACCGATACCAATGTGTCCGCTGCGCCCGTGGTTTATACCGCGCCCGCGACCGTCGCGCTCGGTACCGGGGAAACGGTGCAAATCACCGGCGCACCGGCCAACGGCGACACGTTTACCGTGCAGCAGCAAAATGTCGGGGTGAATCTGTTCACCACCCTGTCCAATGTAGTGGCGGCGCTGAACCAGCCGGGCGGCGGCACGCTCGATGCGGCCAATTTGAGCAATGCGCTGACCACCGCCACGGCGCAAGTCTCGAACGGCCAAAACAATGTGCTGACGGTGCGTGCCTTGGTCGGCGCGCGCGAGCAGCAATTGGCCACGCTCAAGACGGATAACAGCACGTCCCAGTTGGGGTTCAGCTCGACCCTCTCAAACTTGACCGACACCGACATCGTTTCCGCCTATTCCCAGTACACGGAAACCAGCGTCGCGCTGCAGGCCGCGGAGAAAACCTTTGTGCAGACGGAAAGCCTGACGCTGTTCTCGATTATTCAATAACGCGGCGGCGCGGCCACGCCTGGCGTGGGACGCGCGCTTTTAATCGCCCGCGGCGCTAAATATGCTGATAACCGCCGAATCCTGCAATCGCGGTGAAGAGGACGTTAAACCCCTCTTCAGTCAATTGCACGATGTAGGGGATGATGTTGGGCAAAGTGAAGTCCAGCATCAGCACCCCGACCAATAAGGTAATCGCAAAACCCACCTGATATACCCCGATCTGGGGTGCGGCACGGTTCAGGATGCCGACGGAGATGTTCGCCATCAGGATCACCGCGACAATCGGCATGCACAGCATCAGGCCGCCGGAAAAGATGGCGCCGCCCCAGGCTGCGATGGTTTCGAAACCATGAGCCTGCAGATTGACGGTTGAGATCGGCAGGGTGGTGAAGCTTTCCATCAGTGCGCTGATCAAACGCAAATGCCCGTCGATGGCGAGAAATACCAGCGTACAAAAAACATTCAGCAAATTCGCCAGCACCAGCGTCTCGCCTCCGACGGCAGTCGGCGTAATCAATTGAGCGAAGCCCAGGCCCATCTGCAAACCGGCAAATTCACCGGCGCCTTCGACTGCCGCAAACACGACCTGCATGACCAGGCCCATCGAGGCGCCGATCAGGATTTGCTGGGCGATGATCAGGATCCCGGCGGCCGAGCCGACGTTGACGGCGGGTAAGGTCCCCAGCAGGGGCGAGATGATTACGGTCAAGATCGCCGCCAGGCCGATTTTGACCGTATTCGGCACGTTCGGTTGATCGAAGATCGGGGCCGTGCTGATCAAGGCCATGATGCGAATGAACGGCCACAGGAATGCGCCGAGCCACACGTTCAGTTGCTCGGAGGTGAAGGAAATCATGGTTGGGCGGAAGCGGTGCCGGCGCCGCTTAGCCGACCAGGCCCGGGATGCCGTTCAAAATATCCCGCATATAGTCGAGCATGGTCCCGAGCATCCACGGTCCGGCAATCACCAACACCGCCAGGATCGCCACCACCTTGGGAATGAAAGTCAGGGTCGCCTCATTGATCTGGGTTGCTGCCTGGAACATGCTGACCAGCAGTCCCACCGCCAGCGCGACCAGCAGTAGCGGTCCGCAGAGCAGCAGCGCTATCACCATTGCATGGTGAGCCATGGTCAATACGGATTCGGGGCTCATGGGCGGATCTCGGAGTGGGCGGAATCAGGTGTAAAAGCTTTGCGCCAGCGAACCCAGCAGCAATTGCCAGCCGTCGACCAGCACAAACAACATCAGCTTGAAAGGCAGCGAAATCGTCGCGGGCGATAACATCATCATACCCATCGACATCAAGACCACGGCCACCACCAAGTCGATCACCAGGAACGGGATAAAAATGGTGAAGCCGATCTGGAAGCCGGTTTTCAATTCGCTGGTGACAAAAGCCGGTACCAGCAAGCGCAACGGCACATCTTCCGGGCCGTTCATCGGCGGGGCCTTGGCGATCCGGGCAAACAGCGCGAGATCGGACTCGCGGGTCTGCCGCAACATAAACTGCTTGAACGGTTCCACCCCTTTTTCGGCGGCCTGTTCCATGCCGATCGTGCCGTCGGAAAAAGGCTTGTAGGCCTCGTTGTAGGCGCGGTCGAATACCGGCGACATGATAAAAAAGGTGAGGAATAGCGCGAGTCCGATCAGCACCTGATTGGGCGGCGTCGATTGCAAGCCCATCGCCTGCCGCAACAGGCTCAGCACGATGATGATGCGAGTGAAGCTGGTCATCATCAACAGCAGGGCCGGGAGAAACGACAGCATCGTCAGCATCAGCAAGGTCTGGATGCTTAACGAATATGAGGTGCTGCCGTTGACGCCGGGGGTGGTGCTGAAGGCGGGCAAGCCGGGGAGCTGGGTCGAAGCCTGGGCCCAGCCGAGTGCCGGAACCGCCAGCAAGAGCAAGCAGCCTAACCAGGGAGCCAGCCGGATTGCGCGCGGCGAGAATAAAAACTTTTTGAGCATAGTGAAACCGCAGCCTGCCCGCATCAACGCATCCCGCGACCGGGGGGACTGTCAGGCCGTTTTATCGATGGAGTGGATTTTGCGCCAAAGCGGCGTACCAGGGAATCGCGCAGGCGATCGGCAAACGGCACGGCTGTCGCGCTTTCGGCTGGATCGTCGAGGTCGTCGATTTCGGCCGGCAGCGCGTGCAACATGCTGATGTTCCCCGGCGCCACGCCCAGCACCAGCCAAGTGCCTTGCACTTCGACCACCACCACGCGTTCTTTGGGGGTCAGCATGACACCGCCGACGACTTTAACCGCGCTCCCCAGGCGAGGCGCCTGCAGCCCGAAGCGGCGCGCGAACCAGGCACACGCCATCACCAGGGCCAGCACCGCGGCCAGACCGAGCAGCGCTTGCAAGATGCCGGCCAGACCGAGCGAGGGGATCGACGTCCCGGCGCCGACCGTGGGCGCCACCAGGGTGCCGCTGGCAACCCGCGGTTCGGCCGCCAGCACCAGGTTCGATGCCGCCAGTGCCAAGGCCGACATGCCGGCCCGGCAGAGCAATCCGTGGACGCGATGAGCGGGGCTGCGCGTGCAACTCAGACCGCCTTGCCAGCTCATCGATTCAGTTTCCGGATGCGTTCCGACGGCGTGATGATATCGGTCAGTCGAATCCCGAACTTGTCGTTCACCACCACCACTTCGCCTTGCGCAATCAGGCAGCCGTTGACCAACACGTCCATCGGCTCGCCGGCGAGACCATCGAGCTCGACCACTGAACCCTGGGCCAATTGCAGCAAATTCTTGATCGCAATCTTGGTCCGCCCAAGTTCAACCGTCAGTTGCACCGGAATATCGAGGATCAAATCGATATCGTTATGCGTACTGGTCGGTGTCGCACCGGTGAGCGGCTGAAATGCGGTCGCGGCGGGGGCTTCCTGGGTCGTCGTCGCGGTCTGTTCCGCTAGCGCGCTAGCCCAGTCGTCGAGCCCAGTTTCTGTATTGACATCACTCATCGAAAGCTTCCTTGTTCAAGGTATCGGCGCTACTCGGCAGTCCCGTCCCGATTGCCATCGGCCGCACTGATCATGCGCTGCACACGCAATGCGTACTGGCCATTGAAAGTCCCATAACCACATTCCAGCACTGGGACGCCATCAATCTTTGCTGTCACTATTTCCGGCATATTGAGCGGTATGACATCACCGACCTGAAAATTCAAAATCTTGCGGAAATTGGTCGAAATCTCGGCCAGGTCGACTTGAAGCTGGACCTCGGCCGTCTGCACCTGCTGCGACAGCATGCGGATCCAGCGCTTGTCGACTTCCAGCGCTTCGCCTTGCAGGGGGCTTGAAAGCAGGTCCCTGACCGGCTCGATCATCGAGTACGGAGTACATATGTTCAACTGGCCGCCGATCGCACCCAGTTCGATGGTGAAGGTGGTAACCACCACCACTTCATTGGGGGTTGCCACATTGGCGAATTGCGTGTGCATCTCGGCGCGCACATATTCCGGTTCGATCGGATACACCGGTTTCCACGATGCTTTGTAATGCTCGAACACCAGATTGAGCAGGCGCAAAATAATGCGTTGCTCGGTCGGGGTGAAGTCGCGTCCTTCAACCCGCGAATGAAAACGGCCGTCGCCGCCGAACAGGTTGTCCACCACCAGAAACACCAGGTTCGGATCGAACACGAACAAGGCGGTGCCGCGCAGCGGTTTGATATGCACCAGATTCAAGTTGGTCGGGACCGGCAGGTTGCGAATGAATTCGCTATATTTCTGCACCTTGACCGGACCCACCGAGATTTCGGCGGTGCGCCGCATAAAGCCGAACAAGCCCGCGCGCAACAGGCGCGCGAACCGCTCGTTGATAATTTCCAGCGTGGGCATGCGCCCACGCACGATGCGCTCTTGAGTTCCGATGTTGTACGTGCGGATGCCGCCCTGGTCGAGTGTTTCGACCGCGGCATCTTGCTCGCCGGTGACGCCCTTAAGTAGGGCGTCTACCTCTTCTTGTGATAGGAACTCTTCGTGCGACATGATCCGCTCACTGAACCACGAAGTCGGTAAACAGAACCTCTTCGACGTTGTTTGACGGGCCCCCGGCGCTAAACGGCAAGGCGATCTGCGTCTGGATTTCTTTGATCAACGCCGTTTTGCCTTCAGGCGTCGCCAAATCGGCCGGATGTTTGTTCGACAGTAACAGCAGAATCCGGCTACGAATCTCGGGCATATGCTCTTTCAGTTGATCTGCAGTTTTCGGATCGGTGAGCTTCAGGGTGAGTCCAATATGCAAATAACGCTCGCCATCATCCGATTGCAAATTGACGGTGAACGGATCAATCGCAAAAAACACCGGCGGCGCTTGCGGGACCGCAGCCACAGTTCCCGTTGTCGCCGCCTTCGGCGCCTGCCTGAGGATCAGGAAATAATATGCTGCGCCTCCAATTGCAATCAGCAGCAACAAGGCCACGAACGCAATGATGATTATTTTCAGCGCGCTACCCCGACGGACTGGGGGGGCTTGTGGTGCTGCTTGTGGAGTCGCACTGGTTGCCATGTTGATACCTCTATCCTCTAGGGTGAATTTTCGCTAAAAAATGAACGTCGTGATTGCTCAAACAGAAGGGTTAATCTGAGCTAACTCGTTTATTTATGCGTTTTAGGGGCTTTTCGAGAGAAACCGCCGGCTCAACGAAGCAAGTTTGGGCGTCTGTCACGAGAAATGCAACTCAAGCCCCTGCACGTGTTAACGGGCGAACCCGGCCAGCCTTGAGTCGTGGACGCGAATAATTATTGTGGTACGACCGCCGGGTGTGGATTGCAGTCGAATGTGGTCTGACGCTGGGGATCGATCTGAGAGGGGGCGCGTAGCGTGTCGCTTTGACCACAGCACATCGCAAAACGCGCTCGACCGGCAAGCGGTCGAGCTATTTCGTGCCAGGCAGGTGATTCACAAACAGGCGCTTTAACCTGTCCGGCTTAGACAAAAGTATCAACGATACCGTCCGGCGCGCGGGTGACCGTGCTGGCGGTTGTGGTTACGCTGGCAGCGGCATTGCTGTTGTTGTCCCCACCGCCCGAGCGGCGCTTGCCGCCGCCATTTTGAGACGAGGAGGCGTTGTTGGACGAACCATCGCTGACGCTGGCGCTACCCAAACCCATCCCGCCGGCGGCGAGCTGATCGCGTAATTTCGGCAGGGCCTGCTCGACGGCATCGCGCACTTGTTGGTGCTCGGAAACAAAAACGGCGTGCGCATGCGAGCCCGAGACTTGCAACACCACTTGCAGCGGACCCAGATCAGGCGGGTTCAAACTCAATTGCGCGGTTTGCTGGTGCGCATTACTCATAAATACCACTTTATTGCTAAAGTCCGTCGCCCAATTGGGGCTGCCTACCGGCGTGTTCACCTGCAAGGTCGCGGTGGCCGCGGCTCCTGCGCTGACCGCTTGCGGACTGACACCCGCCGCAGCCGCGGCGGCCGCAGCCGCGGGTTGGGTCGCGGCGGCGGCATTGGATTGCGCGGTGGCTACCTGAGACGCCAGGGCTGCCAGCGCATCCTGGTTCACCGCCTGCGCATCGGTTTGCCCGGCGCTCACGGCGGTGGCCGGATCGGGAGAGGTGCTGGTCGCAGTGGTGGGCGAGGCGGCATTCGCTTGCGCCGCGGTAGCGCTTTTGGCATTGGTGCCGCCGGATGGGTCGGCGGTGGTGCCCAGCGGGGTTTTTGAGTTCAGGCCCAGGCCCAAGCCCTTCGTCAGCGAGTTGCTGGGCACGGCGGCGGCACTTGCATTGGCTGCCTGGTTTGCCAGCATCGCCTGATTTGCTGTGGCGTTGGTGATACTGGCGGCACTGCTTGCGGCGACGGTGGTGCCGGCGCTGCTATTCTTGCCGGTCGCGGTGGCAGTGGTGACCGGCGTGCGTGCGGCAACGGCGGCCGCATTGCCCGAGGCAGCCATCGCGGCGGCGGTAGCGGCTGCCGTCGCGGTGGCGTTGGCGGCGGCGCTTGACGCGGTTGCCGCAGTTTGGGCCGCGCTTTGCGTGGCCGCCTGTTGACTGGCGGCGGCACTACTGGCGGAGCTGCTGGCGTCGCTTGAGCTTGCCGTGGAGCTTGAGCTCGGACTTGAATGCGAACTTGCCCCGGCGGCGCTCGCCTGCGTGCTATCGGTAGTCGAACTATGCGCCTGAGCCGCTGCTTGGGCGGCGTTTTGCGCGGCCAAGGTTGCATGCTGGCTCGCCGTATTGGCTTGAGCCGCGGCATTGGCCGCCGCGGCCGCTTGCTCGGCTGCCTGTTGCGCCTGTTGGGCCGCGCGCGCGGCTTGCTGGGCCGCATTTTGCGCATTTTGTGCCGCGGTCTGCGCCTGTTGTGCCTGCTGCGCTTGCTGTGCAGCCTCGGTGGCGGCCTGCTGAGCCGCGCTTTGTTGCGCGTCCAGGGTATTTTGCAAGGTTTGGCCGAAGCTGGGCGCGCCGGTGGTCGACTGCAAACTGGTGGCGCCGTCCGGAGTAAACGCGGTAGCCAGACTGTTCAGTGCATTAGTCGTTTGCATGGTGAAATCCTAAACGTCGAGATAAATTATTCAAAATTAAGGTCCGCGCGCGCACGCAGTGATTTTGCCGCAAATTCATCGGATTCGCGCTGTTCAAGGCGTGACACGCGTACGTCTTCCCGCTGTTGCGCCCGGCTTTGCAGGGTTTCGAAAGAACTCAGTTTTTGCTTTTTTAACTGCCATTCGAGCTTGCTCGCGGTAAGGCGTGTGTCGGTTGCATCGATCGCGCTGCGTTGCTGGTTCATGGCGAAATCCAGGGTATCGATGAACTGCTGGAAGTTGCGCCAGTTGGACGCTTCCATGCCTCCCAGCGAATCACTGGCCAAGCGTTTACGGTATTCGTCCCGATATTGAGTCAGCGCGTCGAGCTGGCGCTGGGCCTCATTGCGTTGCTGCTGCAGCGCGCCAAGCCTGCGCGTAGCCTCGTCGACCTCGCCTTGGGCCAGGTCGATCAGCATTTTTAGCGGCAAGGTCTGCTTCATCGGCGCTTTCTCTAAAATTGACCGGCCTGGCTCAGCGGACCAGCGCGGTCAGTTGCGCGACGCTGGTGCCATAATCGCACTGTTCATTCATCCGTTGTTGCAAAAACGATTCGATGCGCGGATACAACGAAATGGCGCGATCAAGCAAAGGATCGCGGCCCGAGGCATAAGCCCCTACGTTAATCAGGTCGCGGTTGCGCTGATAGCGCGACAACATTTGCTTGAGCTGCCGCACCGCATCGAACTGCGCATCCGTGATCAGCGACGCCATGGCTCGGCTGATCGAGGCTTCGATGTCGATCGCCGGATAATGGCCGGACTCACCCAGTGCGCGGGATAAGACGATATGGCCGTCCAGAATGGCGCGCGCCGCATCGGCGATCGGATCCTGCTGATCGTCGCCTTCGGTTAACACAGTATAGAACGCTGTGATAGAACCGCCACCTGCTTCGCCGTTCCCCGCGCGTTCCACCAACATCGGCAATTTTGCAAAAACCGACGGCGGATAGCCTTTGGTTGCGGGCGGCTCGCCGATGGCCAGCGCGATTTCGCGTTGCGCCATGGCATAACGGGTCAGCGAATCCATGATCAGCAAGACGTTTTTGCCGTCGTCGCGAAAGGCTTCGGCCAGCGAGGTGGCGTACGCCGCACCCTGCATCCGCATCAACGGTGAGACATCGGCCGGGGCCGCCACCACTACGGCGCGAGCCAAACCTTCCTGCCCCAGAATCTGTTCGATGAACTCTTTGACTTCGCGGCCGCGTTCGCCGATCAGGCCGACCACAATCACGTCGGCGCTGGTGTAGCGCGCCATCATGCCCAGCAACACCGATTTACCCACACCGGACCCGGCAAACAAACCCATCCGCTGGCCGCGGCCGACGGTCAGCACCGCGTTGATGGCGCGTACGCCGACGTCAAGCACGGCGTGGATCGGATCGCGCAATAGCGGGTTGATGGTCGGTGCCGAAAGCGGACCGTCGCGTTGGGTATTCAATGGGCCCAGGCCGTCCAGCGGGCGTCCGCAGGCATCGACCACGCGTCCCAGCATGCCGATTCCGACCGGCAGGCGTTTGGCGCCCGCATAGGCATTACGTATCGGCGATGCCTCCAGCGGATAGACGCGGGCGCCCGGCAGCAGGCCCGAGACTTCGGTGGTGGGCATCAGAAACAGACGTTCCCCGGAAAATCCGACCACTTCGGCCTCGGCGAGCGGCGCTGAATTCCCTGGCGGCAACTCGATCAGGCAACCCGCCCCCACCGGCAGGCGAATCCCGATGGCTTCGAGCACCAGGCCGGCAGCCCGTGTCAGCCGGCCGCACGAACGGGTTGCCTTGACTTGGGCGACGCCCTGTTCCGCATCTTCCAGCAATGCGTGCCAGCGATTTAAATGAAGATTATCGGCCAGCGCCGGATCGGGTTGGGGAAAAGCCGGTTTGGTCTCGGACGAGGCCGGCATGGCGCCGTCGCCGTGCGCTGCTGAGGGCTGCGTCGCGTCAAGCTCGGGATCGTCAGCAAGGTCGTCCGCGGCGGCGATAAGCTCTTCGGGAAAGTCTTCCGGCCATTCTCCTGGGACATCGCCGAGGATTTCGGGCGGGGCCGTGGCGGGCGCGGCCGGTGTTGCAGCAGGCGCGGCGGCAGCTAAAGCGTCGACGGAGTCCGGGTCGGCTTCGATTTCCGGCGCGGTTTCACGCATCGGGCCGGTCTCGTCGTCGAGTTCGGCTTCGAGTTCGGCAACGGTGCGGCTCTGCGGGCTATGTTGTTTGGCCAGCAAGGTCCATCGATCGAGATCGTCAGCCAGTTCGTCGACCGCATCGCGTTTGGCCAGTGGCTCGACAGCAGCGGACGCCGCGGCCGATTCGGCCTGCTCGGCAAGTTCATCATCGAGGGACGAGGGCGCTACCATACATCGTTCCGCCGAATCGTTGCCGCCACACGTTCCCAGCGGGTTTGCAGGGTTCCGTCGACTTCCCCGGTGGCCGAGTTGGCGCGGCAACCGCCGCGCTCGATCGCCGGGTCGGTGCGCACGGTCCAGCCGCCGGCGGCCAGTTCATCCTTGAGATACGTCTCGATCACCGGCAGGTCCGCCGGATTGACCAGCAGATGCTGACCGCCGCTCAGAGCCGGTTCCGACTCGATCAGTTCGCGCGCGACGGTAATCAGGCTGGTCGGGTCGACCGCAATGTTTTGCCCGATCACCTGGCGCGCGATAGCAAATGCCAGGGTCAGCAGGTGTTCGGCAATTTCGGCATCGGCTGCGCGCACCGCTTGAGAAAACGCTTCGCTCAGGCTGCGTAAAATTGCCGCCTCGGCCTGGGCTTCGATCAGGCCTTGCTTGAATCCCTGTTCATGCCCCGCGGCATAGCCGCTTTCCTGCGCTTGCGCAAAACCGGCGGCATACCCTTCCTGATGCGATTGCTCGCGCCGCTGGGCCAATTCACCCAAATAAGGGTCCGGAACCTCGGGTACCACCGGCGGAACCGGGTCGAACGAAGCCATTTCCCAGCGCTGGTACGCGGAAAGTCGTTCTTTGGGCACCGGGCCGCCTGAACTCATGGCGCCACCTGGCCGACCGGCGCGCCGATCTCGGGCTTAGATAAATGAATCATCCGCTTTACCTGAAATGACAATCTCGCCGGCATCGGATAGACGCCGGACGATTTGCAAAATCTTTTTCTGTTCGGTTTCGACTTCCGACACCCGCACCGGCCCGCGCGATTCGAGATCTTCCCGCAACAGATCGGCTGCGCGCTGCGACATGTTGCCGAGAAATTTGTCGCGTAGCTCGGGCGGCGCGCCTTTGAGCGCGATGATCAGCGATTCGGATTCGATTTCCTTCAGCAAACTCTGAATGCCGCGATCGTCGATGTCGAGCAGGTTTTCGAAGACGAACATCTGGTCGATGATTTTCTGCGCCAGTTCGTTATCGTAAGTCTTGATATTTTCTATCACCGAGACTTCATTGACGCTACCCATGAAGTTGAGAATTTCCGCCGCGGTGCGAATCCCGCCCATGGGGCTACGCTTGATGTTGTCGCTGCCGGACAGCAGTTTGGTCAAGACATCATTGAGCTCGCGCAATGCCGCCGGTTGTATCCCGTCCAGGGTCGCGATGCGCAGGATCACGTCATTGCGCAGCCGTTCGGTGAAAAAGCTCAGGACTTCGGACGCTTGGTCGCGGTCCAGGTGCACCAGGATGGTGGCGATAATTTGCGGATGTTCGTTGCGTATCAGTTCGGCGACCGCCCCCGAATCCATCCACTTCAAACCTTCGATGCCGCTGGTGTCGCCGCCTTGCAAAATCCGTTCGATCAGCCCGGCGGCCTTGTCGTTGCCCAATGCTTTGGTCAGCACCGAGCGAATGTAGTCGTCCGAGACAAAATTGATCGCGGAATGCTCTTCAGCTTCAGTGCAAAAGTCGTCGAGTACGCTTTCCAACTGTTCGCGCGTGACGTTTTTGATCGACGCCATGGCCGCGCCGATTTTTTGCACTTCGCGCGGGGCTAGAAATTTGAGCACCTCGGCCGCTTCATCTTCGCCGAGGGACATCAGTAGCAGTGCGCTACGTTGTATGCCTTCAGCGTTCATCTGACACCCAATTTTTCAATACAGTTGCGACCACCCTGGGGTCGTCTTTTGCCATTTGCCGGGCGGTGATCAGGTTGCGCTGGTAGGTGGTCTGTTTCTTTTCCATCTCTTCCAGCACCTCGCTGATCTCGCCGGATTCCCCGGCCGCGTGGGTGTCCATCGAGGTCGGCAGATTCGGCTCGGCGGGCGGCGGGTCCGGCTGTTTGAACAGGCGCCGCAGCGCCGGGCGCAGCACGCCAAAATACAGATAAAGGCCGACCAGGCCGATCAACAGGTATTTGGCGGCGGTCTTGGCCAACTCGATATTGTCGGGTTGCCGCCACCACGGCAAGTCGTTGACGGCACGATCATCGGCCGTCGAAAATGCGCTGTTGACCACATTCACCACGTCGCCGCGGCTTGGGTCGAAGCCCATGGCGTCTTTCACCAATTGTTCGGCTTTGGTCTGCTGATCGGCATTCAGCGGCACCATTTGACTCTTGCCGTGGGCATCGACTTCGCGTCGATAGTTGATTACAACCGCCACCGACAGGCGTTTGATGCCGCCCATCGGCTGTTCGGTGTGGCGTATGGTTTTATCGACTTCGTAGTTGGTGGTGAGGTCGTGGCGTACGCTGAGCGGGCCTTGTACCGCGCTGGCACCACTGGCCGCGCTGGCGCCGCTGGCCACGGCGGGATTTTGCAGCGGTGCGCTGGCCGGCAGCGGCGGCGCGTTGGAGAGCGCACCCGGCACACCGCCGACACGGGCGCCGACATCCGAGGCCTCATTCAACTGCTGGCTGCGTACCGTGGACGAGGCGGGAGTTGGGTTGGGCTGATAGTTTTCGGCGGTTTGTTCGGTTTGCGAAAAATCGATGTCGGCACTGACCTGGGCGCGCACATTGCCCATCCCATACAGCGGTGCCAGAATGGCCTGAATCCGTTGTTGCGCGTCAAACTCGACTTGCTTGACGTATTTCAATTGGGTGGCATCGAGCCCGCTGGTCGGGTTCGGCGCGGTCAACAAATCGCCGTTCTGATCCACGATGGTGACATTCGACAGCGGCATATCGGGTACCCCCGACGCCACCATATGCGCAATCGCGCTGACCTGGCCGTCGTCCAGCACCCGGCCCGGATACAGATCGACCAGCACCGATGCCGAAGGGCTGCGTTGCTCGCGGACAAACACCGAGGGTTTGGGAATGGCCAGATGGACACGTGCGGTCTGGACCGACGCGATGGATGAAATGGTGCGCTCCAGTTCGCCTTCAAGGCCGCGCTGGTAGTTGATTTGTTCGGCAAACTGGCTGATGCCGAATTTCTGGTTATCCATCAGTTCGAAGCCGACCGAGCCGCCTTTGGGCAGGCCTTGTTGCGCCAGGCGCAAGCGTGCATCGTTGACCATATTCGACGGCACCAGAATGGCGCCGCCGGTGTCGGAAAACTGGTACGGCACATTCATCGTCTGCAGCGCCGTGATAATGGCGCCGCCGTCGCGGTCGGACAGGTTGCTGTACAGCACCTTGTAATCGGGTTGGCGGCTCCACAGAAATAACACCACCAGCAAGGCGATGGCGACCGCCGCGGCCAGCATCGCCGGAATCCGCGGATTGCTGCGCAATTGCTGCAGCAACGGCACTTTGCCGGCGGGCGCGGCGGCACCCGGGACGCCGCCCGGTAAGGGTTGAACGTCGCTCATCGAACGCCTCGCAACTGACCGGAATACACGATCACAGCGTTAGAAAAGAGGGCGCTAAGCAAAATCTTGATCTCCGAGTCCAGATAAGGCGGCCGGCCGCAGGTCGAGGCCGAGGGCGCACAAGCGCCATCGTCATAATTATCGGCGCATTCGAAGCGAATGCATCATCTGATTAGAGCCTAAATTACCTATCAAATTTCAGGGTTGACGCACAGCGGACAGTGTTATTGTCCTATTTGCCGGAGACCGTGAAGATTTTCGGTTAAAAACGACATCTGGAGAAATTATGGACTCGACAATCAATCCGATGGCATCAGTGCTGCAGCAAATGCAATCCATGGCGAGTGCGGCCGCGAGTAAAGGCGGCACTGCTACGGCTGACGAGGTTGCCGGCTCGGGGGATTTTGCCAGTTTGCTGAAAAGCACGCTGGATAAGACCAACGAAGCGCAGCAAACCGCCGCGGCCGAAGGCAAGGCATTCGAGTTGGGCTCTCCGGATATTGGACTGAACGATGTGATGCTGGCCGGCCAAAAGGCCAATATCGAGTTTCAGACAGTGGTTCAGGTGCGCAATAAGCTGGTTACCGCCTATAACGACGTTATGCAGATGGCAGTTTGAAATCCGGCACGGATTTTTGGCTTGCGCCCTCGACGCCTGCTTCCAAATGATAGAGCCACGCCAGTAATTCGGCCACGGCCTGATAAAGCAAGGGCGGGATCTGGCTGTCCAGGTCGACTTGCATCAGCAGCGACACCATCTCCGGCGATTCATGCACGAACAATCCTTCTTCGCGCGCCCGCCTGATGATCATCTCGGCAATCATGCCATAACCTTTCGCGACGATCCGAGGCGCCTTGTCGCTGCTGGTTTGGTCGTACATCAGCGCGACCGCGCTGCGGCGAGCGTCGTCCTTCATGCCGCACCCCCATTGTCGCCGGCCGACACGGTGGCGCCCGGCATTGTTGCTACGGCATCGTCGTCAGTCTCCTGGCCGGTTCCGGCCTGACGAATCTGTAGCGAAAGCAGATCCAGCCCGGCTGCCGCCGTACGCCGCCGTAAATCGATGCTGCCGGTGGCCATGGTCGCGGCACTTTGCGCGCTGGCGCTGATGCGTGCCGTAAGCTGTTTGGCATTCAGCGACAACTGAGCTTCTACCTTGCCCAACACCGGTAGTTCGAGCGTGATGCGGGTATGCCATACCTGCCCATCGGCGGCATCGCTGCTGCTGCCGCCGCTACTGCTGTTGCCGCCGTCGGCATCGCGCCGGCTGATTTCCAGGTTCATCGGGGTGCCGGGCCAGGCTTGGCCGTTCCACTGGAATTGCGAAGTGGCGAGCAGGTCCAATTGTTGCCGCACCAGCACCACGGAGTTCGGATTGATCGGCAGCGCCGTTTGCTCGGACCCTGTTTTTGCACTGGCCAATGCGGCGGCGGTCGCCGCGGTGGTGAGCGTGCCGCTCGGCTGGTTGGTGGCGGAGGTGCCGCCCGGATTCAGCAAATTAGCCAGCGAGGCCGTGATTTTGTTGTTCAGCCCCGATGCTTCCGGTGCGGTACCCGCTTGGGACGGGGTATTCAATTGTGCCTGGGGCTCATTCTGCAGGCTGTCGCTGGTGCGCGTACCGGACATCCATTGCGACAGGTGCGATTCGTAAAATAAGCCGCTATTGCCCACCGCTTGTTGCAGCGCGGTGGCCAACGCATTCACCAGCGGATCACCGGAATTGGCCCCGGTGAGGGTTGCCAAAGACGCCGCGGCGGACGTTCCTGCAGTGGTTCCAGTCAGATTGGCCGGGGTGCTTGCCGTATCTGTGCCGCTCGTGCCGCTGTTGCCGAGCAAGGTCGCCAGATTACTGAGCGCGGTCGCGCCGTTGGCGGAAGCTTGCGCACCGGCTCCGTTGGTCAGATTCGCATCGCTTGCGAGATTGGCGGCGAGGCTGCTCGCCTGTGATGGCGGCGTGGACAGCAGGGTGGTTTGGGTTTGTGTGCCGGCATTGCTGAGCAGGCTGGTATCCAGGCGTAAAATCGCGTCGAGCGCGAGTGCCGTGTTACTCAAAGTGGTTTCGGCGGAACTGGGTTGGCCCGGGGCGGGCGCAGCCGAACCCGTGCCCGTCCCGCTGGCGGGAACAGGGGTGGCGGACGCGCCTTGCGTGCCGCTGGTCTGCGCGGTCGATCCGGCGCTTCCTGAAACCGCGTTCAACACACTATCGATGCGTGTTGCCAGGGTGGTTGCGATGATCGGGTCCAGCCCGTTCATAATGGCAGCCTAAAAGTGAGACATTTAGCGGGTTTGCGAGATGCATAAAACACCAGTACCCCTATAGAGTACTAGTGTTTCCGAACTTAAGCACAGATTCGAATGCTTTACGTTCCGCTACGGGATTTGACCCCGTACATGTCCTGAAGTGCGCGCGTGTGGCGGCTGCTGGCCAGCAACGCAGATAAGCGCGCCAGGCGTGGGTTAATCAAATCGCGAATCGCGGCATCGTCGGCCAGGATGTGGCGTATCAATTCATGCTTGCGCACGCGCTGACCCTCATCAAGATCGAAAGTCGCGTCAACCGGCCTCAGGCTATCCACCAGTTGGGTGTACTGTTCTTGCAATTGAATCAGGGCGCTCCACTGATCTGCGCGCGCCGCGCCCAGCATTTCAGAGACAACTTTTGCAATTGCCTCATAACGCAAGAACAGTTGTTCAACAGTTTCCATATCAAGCCGTAACGGAAGCCGATTTTTGCTGGGTTGCGCCCGAGCCCAGGTTTGCGCCTGGCGCCACCGGGTTGTTACCGATCGCAACCCAGCCGTCTTCGATGGTGGCCAGCAGTCCATCGACTTCGGTCAGCATGCCTTCGTCATTCTTGAGGCTGGCCTCAAGCAGGCGGCGTGTCATGTAGCCATATAGGGCATTGAGGCGCGCGGCGAGGTCGCCGCCTTTTTCCAGGTTCAGCGCTTGCTGCAAGCCGCCGCCGATAATATTGATGGCATGCCCGACGGCTTTGCCTTTGGCCGGATAGTCTTTACGTTGCATGTGGATACGCGCCAGCGAAATCGCGCGCCGCGCACCTTGGAACAACAGCGTGATCAGTTCATGAGAACTGGCTCCGATGACGTTGCTTTCCATGCCGACTTTCGCGTAAGCGCTCGCTCCGGAGTTCGGTGGCGTGTACATAAGGTTCTCCTTTTTACTCGTTTTACGCAAAACCCATATATGCTGCGGGCCGGCATTAGGCAGATAAAGCCGAAGCTTAGCTCGAAGTCGTCGGGTTGAAGGTATCGGTCAAGAAAGCCGAGGTCGACTGCAACTGCGAGAGCGTGGCGTCGAGCGCGGTAAATTCGGTCTGATACTGGGCCTGCACCTGGCTAATGTATTGCTGTAGCGTGGTTTCCTGGGTCTGCAGCGCCGATACCTGCGTGTTCAGCAGGGTTGTCGCCGATGCGATTGAGCCTGTGGTCGCCGTGGTTGCCGCCGTCACAATACTGTTTAATTGGGCCGCATACCCCTGGGAATAGTTGACCACCCCCTGCGCGCCGGTGGTGGTGGCGGTAACCTGCAGTTGCAGGCCGGTGGCCGGCCCGCTGGCGGCGGTCAAGGTCTGCCCGCTGCCGGTTGCAATCGCGCCGCCGATAGTGCCTTCCACATCCTGGCCCAAGGTGTCGGTGACGGTGCCGAACAGCGTCGCCACGCCGTCGCCTGTGACGTCGACCGACGAGGTCTTGCCGTAGGTGGTCGAGGCGATGCTCAGGATGCCGTTGTTTTGCGTGACATTGACCGCCTGGCCCGCGCTCTGGATCGCCGGGTTGGTATTGATGGCCGTTTGCAGGGCCGTGACCAACTGGGACTGGGTGTAGGTGCCGGCCGGGATGGTAATGTTTGCCGCGGTACCGCCGACCGTGACGGTCAAGTTGGTGTCGGAGGCCAGTACGGTTGACGCGGCCAGTGCGGTCGAGCCGACCGAAGTGCCTTGGGTGGCCGCTTGGGTAATATTGACGGCGTACGAGCCTGGCTGGGTGGCGGCGGTGCCGATGGTATACGACACGTCATCGCTGGTCGAAAACCCGGCCGTGCCGAACAAACCGGCAAACTGGCTGCCGTTGGTGGTGATCTGCTGCACCAGCGTGGTGTTGTCGACGGACAAGGTGCCGTCGGAATTCAAGGTGATGCCGACCTGGCTCAAGTTCGACAGGCCGCCACCCGTGCCTGGCAACGACGTGGCCAGTATTTGTTGCAACTGGGTCTGGATTTGCGCCGTGGTCGGGTCGCCCAGCAAGGGGCCGTTGGTGCCGCCCGCCGAGTTATATTGGGTCAGCGACTTGATCGAGGTCTGCAGCGTGTTGTAGGCCTGGACAAAGTTGTCGATATTGGTTTCGATCGCCGAGCCGTTGGCGGCTACCGTCACGGTAGAGGTGCCGGTAGATGCCAATTGCAACACAATCCCGGGCAGGGAAGTATTGGTATTGGTCGAACTGTCGAGCGCGAGGCCATTGGCGGTAAGCTTGGCGTCTTGCGCGGTGCTTACCTGGCTCAATCCGCCGCTCGAGCCGCTGGGCGGATAGGTCAGGATAGACGCGATATTCGAGTCGCCGGTGACCGCCACCTGAAAGCCTTCGTTGGCGCCGGTGGCCGTGCCCGTCAGCACCAATTGGTAAGGCGTGCCGCTGCCATTGTTGACAATCGATGCGGTGACGCCGAGGTTCGCGTTGTTGATCGCGGTTTCCAGGCCCGACAGCGTGTCGTCGCTGCTGTTCACAGTAATGCTGCCGCTCGCCTGCGCCGTATTGGGCGTAAAACTGGAACTGGCTCCGGTGCCGGTGGTGGTGCCGAAAGTGAAGGTAACGGTCGCGTTGCCGGTGTCGGTCGCGAGATTGGTGGAGGTGCTGGCCTGGCCGGCAGCCGCCAGCGTTTGTGCCTGAGCCAGTTGGCTGACGTCAATCGTGTAACCGCCGACCGTAGCTCCAGCCACCGCGGCCGCGGTTACCACGCTGCTGGTGGACGACGTCGCGGTATAAACCTCGTATTGGGTCGGCAGCGTTAATTGTTCCACGCTTGCCTGAAACGTAGCCAGGGCTGAACTGAGCGTGCCGTAAGCCGAAATTTCGGTATTGACGCCTGCTACCTGATTTTGTAACTGCGTCAGCGGAATGCTTTCGACTTCCATCAGTCCCGCCAGCACCTGGCTCACCGGGAAGGTCGAACCCAAACCGATGCCGGCTGCGGAAATGATCTGGGAGGCGGACGGCAGCGACGTGGTGGTAGTGGGTGTGGGCGTCGGTGAAGGGCTGTTAACCGAGGAGATAGACATACATGGCCTCTACTGGATGCTCGGCGGTCAAACGCGAAATAATGATGGCAAAGGTGCGGTCTTATTTGCCGATACGTTAACTCGGCATGCAGAGCGGAAGCCCGAAGTTTCCCCAGTGAAACCGTTCTGGTACCTGGCGCCTGACTGATTGCGGACCGTGACTGCAATCGATCGGGTGCGGTTTGCCGACGCTATGATACTCAATCCCAAGCCTAAACTTAAAGCTGAAATTCAATTTTAACAAGAAACCGTCTATTACCAATACTCTCGCTGGCGCAAAAGTGGAAAAATCGGCTGGCACGCGGACGCGCCAGCCGAAACCACACTATACGCTTACTGCAGAAGCTTCAGAACTTGCTGCGGCAACTGGTTGGCCTGCGCGATAATCGCCGTTGCTGCTTGTGACAGCACTTGAGCGCGCGACAGTGACGAGGTAGCCGAGGCGTAATCCGTATCCTGAATGGTTGACTGTGCCGACGATGCGTTCTGGTCGGACGAGGTCAAGTTCGAGATAACCGAGGTGAAGCGGTTTTGGACTGCGCCCAGCTGACCTTGCAGCGCGCTGACCTGGGTCAGTGCCGCATCGATGGTCTGAATCGCGTTTTGCGCATCAGCCACGGTCAGTACCGAGACTCCAGCCAGCGAACCTGAGGTAGCGGCGCTGAAGGAGTTCACGGTCGGTGCCGCAGCGCCGGTGCCGAGGATCGCCGAGATCACCGATGCGGTACCGGTCAAGGTGACCGTGGTTGCCGTGCCGCCCGTGATGGTCAAGGTGCCGCCCGTACCCGACGAGGAGGCAGTGATACCTTCGGCCTTCAGGGTTGCGTTCGAGTTGATGCTGGCGACGATCGAAGCCGTTTCAGCACTGGCCGAGGCAGCGGAAGCTACCGTGATCGACTGGCCGTTGACTACAAACTGGCTGCCGGTGCCGCCCGTAATGCCGGTGGTGACCGTATTGGCCGCCGAGCCAACTACAGTGGTACCCAGGTCAATCAGGTTATCCGCCGAGTTGTTGGTGTTGGCGTACTGCAATGCGATACCGCCGGCGCTTGCTGCCCCGGTGATGGCCGAACCGCTCAAGGCAATGCTGCTCGACGACGACAGGGTCAAGGTACCTTGCAATTCGCCCGAGCTGCTGGACGATACCGAAGCGGAGGTGCCGTAGCCGGTGGCGCTCAAGCTGCCATCGACGGTTGCGCTGTTGTAGGTGAACGAAGTGTTGTCCAGGCCGCCCGTTACGTCGCCGGCGGTTTCCGTGGAGCCGGTCGATTGGACCACGGTGATATTCGAACCGTCAGCCGTCGACAGGCTCAAGGAACCATCGCTGTTGATCGAGGCGCTCACACCGGTGCTGCTGGTTTGGGCGTTGATCGCATTGAACACCGAAGTGCTCGACAGCGAGCCGCTGGCAGCAATCGAGGTGCCGGTGGCGCCGAAAATATTCACGCCGTTGATGGTCAGGTTATACGTTTCGGCTGCGGAATCGGCGTTGGTGACATTCGTCAGCGAGAACTTCTGCACGTTGGACGCGGTTGCCGTCAAACCCGAGATATCCGAGTTATTGATGGCTGCGGCTGCGGCGAATGCGCTGTCCGAGTTTTGACCCGGGGCGGTGCCGGCCGTGGCGTTGGCCACCGAAATCGTGTTGCCGCCACCCACTACCACGTTGAAGGTGTTGCTGCTCAAGCCGGTCGAACCTTCGAGGCTCAACGTGGTTGTATCGATCTGGCCGATTTGCGAAGCTTTGGCACCTTGCGAAAGATTCACGCCGATGACTTGGCCGGCATCTGCGCCGATCTGGAAGTTTTGCAGGCCGAACGTGCCGTCCAGCAAATTCTGACCGTTAAAACTGGTCGTTTGTGCAATCGTGTTGATCTGCGCCACGGATTGCTGAACTTCTTGGTTCAGCGAGGCGCGGTTGCTTGCGGTCAACGATGCGTTCGAGGCGTCAACTGCCAAGGTACGAATGGTTTGCAAGTTGTCGGTGATCTGGGTCAACGCGCTTTCGCCGGTTTGAGCCAGCGAAATACCGTTGTTGGCGTTAGCTTGCGCTTGCGTCAAACCGTTGATCTGCGATTGCAAGCTGGTTGCAATAGCTTGACCTGCAGGATCGTCCGCCGCGCTATTGATCTTCAACCCAGATGACAATTGCGTAATCGCGGTCGTCAAGCTGTTTTGCGTATTTGCCAAATTGTTTTGCGCAATTTGCGACGCGATGTTTGTATTGATGACAGTCATTTGAGTAGCTCCTAATCCCTAGAGTTGGTGCAATCCGGCAAAACGTGCCGTAACGTCGGCTAGTCAGTACGTTTCCCAATCTGCCACCGTTATTTGGGTTATCGGAAGCTCAAGCAAAAGCTTTAGGAAAAGATTTGATTGTTTGTCGGCCGGCCTCGGGAAAAGCCCCCTGACAGGCTGCTCTGAAATCGCACCAAGCCTTACAGCGCAAGGTTTACACGATTTTTTCCAAGCCCGGAAAAAGATTCAAACATAACTAAATAAAAAGCTGACGAGAATCCGGTCTCGGCCGTTTTATGGCCTGAAGCTGCCTAAATTAACCGATGGGAAGTCGTGCGGCTGAGATGAGGCGGGCGATTTTGCCGCCCTTCAGGAAGGGATCCTGGCGACCGGACTTGAAGGGGCCGGCAAAGATCCGGCAAAGGGTCTGAACTCAGGGGCTGGGCGCGTTGAGATCGACCAAATGATTGCTCATGACGTAATAAGTAAGCTCGGCATTGTTGGTCAGGCCCATTTTTTCCAGCAGGCGGGTACGGTAGACGCTGACGGTCTTGACCGACAGCGACAAGACCCGGGCAATATCCGTCAAACGCTTGCCTGAACCCAGCATGCATAAGGTTTGATATTCGCGGTCGGACAGTTTTTCATGCGGCAACTGGTCGCTATCGAGCGAAATATAGTCGGCCAAGGCTTCCGCCATTTTGGTGCTGACATAGCGCCGGCCGGCCGCGACCTGTTGTATCGCCACCAGCATTTGCGCGGTATTGGCGGTTTTCGATAAATAGCCTGCCGCTCCGGCTTTCAGCGCCCGCACGGCAAACTGGTCTTCCCGGTACATGCTGAACATCAGCACCGGGACGCCAGGCGCCTTGCGACGCAGGCGCTTGAGGACCTCAATGCCGTTCATGTCGGGTAGGGAAATATCCAGCAGGGCTAGGTCCCATTCAATCTGGTCTGCCTGCGCCAAGGCTTCGGCGCCGCTTTCGGCTTCGCCGATTTCGGACGCGATGCCGCGTTCCATCAGCAATTGCATGACGCCCTGACGCACGATCGCATGGTCGTCGATCAGCAGGATTTTCAGGGACATGAGAGGCCCGCCGCGGCGCGTAAGATCGAATTCCAGGGCAGGCGGGCGCTGACTTGCGTCATCTGCCCGGGCTTGGAGCTGATTTTTAATCCGCCATTGAGCGCTTTACAGCGCGCCCGCATCCCCTCGATGCCGAAATGGCTGCGGCGCGCTCGCGCACGGGCGGCAAAGCCCTGGCCATAGTCGATCACGCAAAGTTGCAAGTAATCTTTGCTGCTGCTGATGCGCACGTCGACGCGAGGCGATTTGGCATGCTTGGCGGCATTGTTGACGGCTTCTTGAGCAATTCTGAATAAGGCCGTCGCGGCTTCCGGGCGCAATGCGCCAAGGCGAGGATCGTCGACGCAGCTCAGATTGACCGGTAGACCCGTGAACGCCTGAAATTGCTCGCTCCACAGCGCCAGCGCCGGCAGCAGTCCGGCTTCGATGGCGGGCGGATGCAGATCGCCGATGATGCGGCGGCTGGCGTCGCACAGCGCTTCGAACGCCTGCTGGGCGGTGCCGAGCGCCGCGGCCGCGCGGGTTTCGTCTGCCGGTAAATCGGGCTCCAGCAAATCGGGCTCCAGCCGGGCAAAGGCGTAGCGGAATGCGGTCAGATGAGCGCCCAGCTCGTCGTGCAGCTCGCGTGCCAAGCGGCGGCGTTCGTCCTCGCGCGCGGCGCCGATGGCCATGCCCAGGTCGGCTAGCGAAATAGCGTAGCCGGATGCGTTTGCAGGCTGGGACAGGGGGGCTGAAATGGGCAGCGCTGAAAAGCACGGGCGCGCAGTGCCGCCGGTGCCGGCTATTTGACCGGTGCGCCGTGTGCCGCGCGCAGGTTTGGCGGGCGTCACGATGGGCATATGGGTAAATGGCTTATGCGGCATGGCATTTAAAGGTAGGTCGGAAGGCTCAAAATAAGCGGATTCCGTCTTACAGTTTACCTGACAATCACGTCGGAAAATAGGCGGTTTTGTTACCGGAATTTATTTCCACCGGGATATGAGTAGATCAGGCAATACGTACCGATTTCCAATAAAACCCAGTCAATTTTCCCGATTTTGGGCGCATGGCACAAAAAGTGGCATTTTTCGCGGGTCAAAAGAAAGGAAGACAGCCAAATTGAATGACTTTTTACTGTATTAAAAAGTAAATAAATCTTACGTGCAAGTCGCGTAAAGCTTAACCCGCTAAATCCGCATCGGGGAAGTCACGCTCATGGCGACGGTGGTGAGTGAGGCAAGTTTCCCAGGTGCCAGTGACAAAACAGAGTACGCCAGACAAAAAAACCACGACTGAAAGTCGTGGTTTGGGGTGCTGCACGGCTCCACCCGCTTCGGCGCCGAGCTGTCGGTTGCCGGATTTAGCCGACAAAGGCCTTTTCAATTACATAATGTCCGGGCTTGGAATGGCTGCCTTCGTCGAAACCGCGCGAATTCAGCAGGTCGCGGGTGTCTTTCAGCATATGCGGGCTACCGCACAGCATGATGCGGTCGTTTTCGACGGAGAAGGGTTGCAAACCCAGATCTTCAAACAGTTTGCCGTTTTCGATCAAGTCGGTAATGCGGCCGCGATTGGCAAATTCCTGGCGTGTGACCGTGGGGTAATACACCAGTTTGTCGCGGATCAATTCGCCGATATGCTCATGATTCGGCAATGACTGCGTGATGTATTCCTTATAGGCCAGCTCGTCGATAAAGCGGCAGGTGTGGGTCAGTACCACGCGGTCATAACGCTCATAGACTTCAGGGTCTTTGATCACGCTCATGAACGGGGCGAGTCCCGTGCCGGTCGACAGCAGCCACAGGACCTTGCCCGGCAACAGGTTATCGACCACCAGCGTGCCGGTCGGCTTTTTGCCGATATAGACCTGATCGCCTACTTTCAGATGCTGCAGGCGCGAGGTCAGCGGGCCGTCTTGCACCTTGATGCTGAGGAATTCGAGATTGTCTTCGTAATTTGCGCTGGCCATGCTGTAAGCACGGATCAGGGGTTTGCCGTCGACTTCGAGGCCGACCATCGTAAACTGACCGTTTTCGAAACGGAACGACGCGTCGCGGGTGCAGGTGAAGCTAAATAGCGTATCGGTCCAATGATGGACGGAAAGGACGGTTTGTTGGTTCAGATTGCTCATGGCTTAAGGTCGAAGCGAATATCGAAGGGCCGCGCAATATATTGCCGCAGTACATCGCCGCAGCACATGCGATACACCGATTGCGGACCCAACTTTAGATGGCGGATTTTTTGTCAACCCGGTATTTTACCCCAGAGAGCGTACTATTTGCTCGCCACGGAATATACGATGTCGCTCTATGCGGTTTTCCCGCATCCGGGCATAGTGTGAAACATCTCGATGATTTTCATTTTTACGGGACGACTGGCGCGTAAATGACCGATTTTCCCTCTGCTGAAACTGCCGCCGAAGCGGCTTGTCTGGCAACCCTGGCTCAGTCCGGCGACGTGTGCGAAGCCCTGCTTGCATTGTCGGCGATACGCACCGAGCAACATCGTTTGGTTGATGCCGTCGCACTGGCGCGTGCCGTGCTGGCGATACATCCCGATTTCGCCGGCGCTCACGCCGCGCTCGGCTATGCCCATGCGGCCGCGGCCGAACCGCTGGCCGCGGCCGAAGCTTTACAACGCGCCGTGGCGCTCGACCCGCAAGACATGCGCCTCAGGATCAAGCTTGCGCGCACCTGGCTTGTGCTGAATCGCCATGCCGAAGTCCTGGAAACCATGTCGGCCTTACCCGCGGTGAGTCCGATTCCGTTGCCGCAGATGGCGCAATGGCTGACCGAGGCCTATTGCGTACGCGGCCGGGCCTTGCTGGCCTTGCGACAACCGGTTGAAGCGCTCAAGGCCTTCGATCTCGGTGCGGGTTTGGACAGCGGCTCAAGCGAGCCGCTGCTGGGGCGCGGCATGGCCTTGCTCGCGTTTGGCCGCGCGGCGGGTGCATTGCAACCCTTGCATCGTGCTTTTGAGATCAATCCGAACGATCCGGAAGCGCCCAACGAACTGGGCTTGGCCTTGGGCCGGCTGGGGCAATATGCCGAGGCGGTGCGTTGGTTTGAGACGGCCCTGCAGATCGACCGTCATTTCGCCCCGGCCTATCGTTATATGGGTAGTGCCCTGGCCGTATTGCGCCTGGAAAAAGAGGCGCTGACCTGTCTGCGCGAGGCGCGCCGCATACGGCCCGAATGGGAGGAGGTCTGGCTCGATGAGGCCGGTGTGCTGCTACGCGCCGGGCGCTTGCAAGAGGGGTGGAAAGCCTACGAATGGCGTGAGTCGGCGCGTTATATGATGAAAATTTCGGCGCCTGCGTATTGGACCGGCGACGAACGGCTCGAAGGGAAATCCATTCTGCTGAGCGCAGAGCAGGGTTTGGGCGACACGCTGCATTTTGTGCGTTATGCGCCGCTGATCGCCGCCATGGGCGCACAGGTCACGCTGGTGGTGCAACGCCCCTTGATGCCTTTGCTGGAGCCGCATGCAAGCGCATGGGGAGTGACCATTATTGCCCAGGGCGAGCCGATTCCGTTCACCGACTTGCAAGTGCTCTTGCTGAGCTTGCCTTATGCCTGCGGCACTCGCCTGGATACGATCCCGGCGCACACGAGGTATTTATCTACGCCTGAAGCCTACCGCGACAAATGGCGCGACGCGCTGCCGCAAAGCGGCAAGATGCGCGTCGGCATCGTCGCCTCCGGTAATCCCCATTATCGCGACGATGCCTATCGCACCATCGGCTTGCAGCAGTTGGTGCCGGTGCTGGATCTCGCGGCGATAGACTGGGTCTGGTTGCAACCCCAGACGCGCGAGTCCGAGCGTGAAGTCCTGGCGCAGTATCCCGGGGTCAACCTGATCGGCGAAACTTTTACCGATTTCGCCGACACGGCTGCGGTGCTGGAACAACTGGATCTGATTATTACGGTAGATACCGCGGTGGCGCATCTGGCCGGAGCCATGGGGCGGCCGGTCTGGATCCTGTTGCCGTTTGTGCCCGATTGGCGCTGGATGCTGGATCGCGACGACAGTCCCTGGTATCCCAGCGTCAGGCTGTTCCGCCAGCGCCGGCCCCATGATTGGAGCGATGTGGTGCAGGATGTGGTCGGGGCACTGAGCGAGCGCGTGGCCGGCTACGCGGCGTCAATCGACGCGTAGGCGTGCCATATAAGGCAGGTGATCGGAGAGCCAGGCGGTTTTTCGTCCCGGTACCAGCCACTCCAACGGTGTCATCCCGCGCACAAACATTTTGTCCAGCGCCAGCGCGGGCGAGAACGAGGGAAAGGTTTTGCCTTTGTGTCCCAGCGAGGCGGCCACTTCGACCAGACCTATAGTGCCGAATAGCGCTGCCGAATCGTTACGCCAATCGTTGAAATCGCCGGCCAGAATCAGCGGTCCCGCCGGTGCGTCGTCGACGATCCATTGTGCGATCCAGTGCATTTGACGCAGCCGCGCGGCACGGGTCAATGCCAGATGGGCGCACAACAAGGTGACCCGCTGCTCGGCGAAGGCGATGCTTGCCACCAGCAAGCCGCGACGCTCGAAACGATGGGCGGAAATATCCCAGCGGCCGCCGAGGTCCAGCGCGTGCGGCGATAAAATGGCATTGCCATGGCGGCGCGATTGTTTGACCACCGTGGTTCCCAGCGCGAGCTGGAGTTTCAGCTCGGTGGCGATGTCGGTTGCCTGGCAATCCCATAACGCATTGCCGGGGTCTGCCCTGGACAAGCTTGAGGCGATCGAATCCGGCACCTGTATTGCTTCGCCGATACCGCTGGCGATTTCCAGATTCTGCCGTTGCGCCTGCGCTTCCTGTAAGAAATAGGCGTCCGCCGGGGTTGACTGGACCCAATGGCGCATCGCACCCCATGCCTTGAAGCCGAGCGGTGAGCGCCCTTTATGCAGATTCCAGCTGACCGCGATGAAATCCCGCGGATCTTTCTCCGGCGTTTTTTCCTGCATTAGCGGCGGCGCGCCGGCGGTCACGGGTGGGCGACGACCGCCTTGAGGCGGTAGCTGAGCTGCGGATCGTGATCGATAATTTGCCAGGTCGACCAGCTACCGTCGGTTTTGACCTGCAAGCCGGGATGGCTGGCGGTTACCACCCGCGGTTCGGGCAATGCGGCGCAATCGATTTGCCGCGACAAGGTGGACGGATCTTCGAGGGTTTCACGCGTATCGATGGCAAAACTTACCTCATCGGCCGCGATATGCACGGGCGAGAGGGTAATGGTGCGACTCAGGTTAAAGTCCAGCGGCGTCCCGGCGCCGGTCGCGGACGCCGCGCCCGGTAGTGGGCAAGCGACGGCATGGCGGCTCGGATGCGAGGCTTTTTCGGTCTGGGCCTGCCCCAGCGTGGTGGTGTCGCTGAAGTCGTCGACCGTCTGCCCTTGTTCGATCACCTGCAATTCCCAGCGCAGCGCCGGTTGAGCCTGCGCCTCATACGAGGCGCCGAGCAGCAGCAAACCCAGGCTCAAGCTCAAGCCTGGCCGGAATTGCCGTCGTGCTGCAGCGATCGGTTCGCGCGCCGGGCTCATTCGCGCGTTCATTCAGTTGGGCACTGCAAATTGCAATCTTCCTTGCCGGCATCGGCGCCGACCTTGCGGTGCTTATCCGCGATGGCTTTTTTCTTATCCGCTTCGGTACTGGAGGCGGCAAATTCCAACTGCGGGTGCTCTTGCAACTGCCACGTTTGGTTGAGCACGCCGTCAGGGGTTCCCGGATGATATTGGGCGAAGGCGGGCGTGGTACAAAGGGCTAGTCCGCAGGCTAGCGTTGCCAATATGCGATAAATCATAGGTGCTCCACATGTAAACCTGGCGGACCTGCGGCCAATTGGCCGCGAACAGGCCCGGGGTTACCGGTTGTTATCGAATCGCCGTATTGTCCGCGTCTATAGGACGCGTGATAGGGTGCATACCGCGCCGCTGAACAAACTTGCGTCAGAATCGATTTTACGCGAGCCGGGGCACTTGTGCCGGTAACGCAGCCGAGCCGGGCAGCGGGAGATGTCACTCGATATTTCCAAGCGCCGGGCTCTATGGGGTTTTGACTCGCAAACAGGGCAGAGGTTTCGCCGGGTCGAGTGCCGGTGCTTAAGCGGGCTTAAGCCGATTTAAGCCCGCTTAAAACGATTTAAGCCCGCTTAAAACGATTTAAGCCTATTTAATTTTGCCGGCCGGGGCGCCCGTGTCTCAGGGCGTCGGTCGAGCCCGGGCGGAGCATGCCGGATCGGGTCGGGAACTTATGCGGCGCGAGACAGATATTCCGCGGCAAATGCCCACGCCGGCAGACCTTCCCGGTAGAGAAACCCTTGCGCGAGATCGCAGCCGAGTTCGCTCAGTTCATCCACCTGTGCCTGCGTTTCCACGCCTTCCGCCAGGACCGCCATGTTCAGACCCTCCGCCAGTGCAATCACGGCTTGTACGATGCTGCGCGAACTGCCGCGCGCCAAGAGTTCGCGCACAAAAATGCGGTCGATTTTCAAGGTGCTGAAGGGGAAGCGGGCGACATAAGCCAAGCTGGAATAACCGGTGCCAAAATCGTCCAGCGCAATCGGCACGCCCAAGGCGGCAATTTTGACCAGCACCGAACGGTAATTTTCTTCGTTGCCGAGAAAGATAGATTCGGTAACTTCCAGGACGATGTCGCTGCCATTCAGGCCATGCCGCTCGAGTGCGGCAAGTGTCTGCTCGTAGACTGAGCCATCGAAGATCTGGCGCGCGTAAACATTGATGGAAATGGGCGGCGGGGTGAGCCCTTCTGCGCGCCAAGCGGCAATTTGCCTGGTCGCCGCACGGATCACCCAATTGCCGATATCCACGATGAGCCGGGTTTCCTCCGCCAGCGGCAGAAATTCAACCGGGCCCAGGAGGCCGCGCTCGGGATGGTTCCAGCGAATCAAGGCTTCGGCGCCGATCAGGGCGCCGCTGCTCATTTGGAACTGGGGCTGGAACACCAGGAAAAATTCGTTGAGTTCGAGCGCCCGGCGGATTTCGCGTTCCCGTTCATATTTTGGGGCCAACTGGGTCGCCAGAGGCGCGCTTTGATAAGTGGTCACCGAAAAGCGGCCGCTCTCTTTTGCTTGGCGGCTGGCCCGGCCTGCTCGCTTCAGCAGTTCCATGCCGTCCTGACAATGCGCATCCGAAATCGCGACGCCAATGCTGGCGCTCAATACGATATCGCGCTGGGCAATTGCAATGGGGCGGCTGATCTCGGCCAGCGCCCGATGGGCGACCGCCAGCGCCGCTGTTTCATGGGCATTTTCAATCACGATGACAAATTCGTCGCCGCCCAGGCGTGCGGCAAATGTCGTGTCGTTGGTGAGTTGGGCGATGCGGGTGGAAATCTGGATCAGGACAAAATCGCCGACCTCATGTCCCAGCGTGTCATTGATATCGTTAAAGCGATCAAGATCGATAAAGATCAGCGAGAAATGTTGTTGATGGTGCTGGCAAAAATAGCTCAGCGATTCCAGTCGCGAAAATAAGGCCGTGCGGTTGGCCAGCGAGGTCAGCGCATCGAAATGATTGAGCCGCTCAAGGCGCGTTTCCACCATCTTTTGTTGCGTGATGTCTCGAAATAATAAAGACAGCCCGCCTGCGGCATCGGGATACGCCCTGAATGCAAGCAGCGTATTCGATGGCGCATAAAAGGCGTTGAAAATATGCGGTTTGCCGGAGCCGGCGGCCGCTTGAAATTCCTGGCGTAGCACAGCGCCGAACGGCGCGGGCAGCGATTCCCACAAGGTCTGCCGATATAACTCCGCGCGGCCGCGCCCCAGGGCTCGTTCCGCTTCGGAGTTGAGGTATTGAACCGTGCCGTTGCCGTCGACATACAGTAATGCGTCGCTCATCTCGTCGAGTGCACGGGCTGACCAATGCGCCATGTTATCGAGCGTGCCTGAAGGCGTCATTACTTAGGTCCGGTGCGAGTTAGGACGAAATGCCGTCCCCCAACGCTTGAGCCAAGGCGTAAACGATCAGGGGGCGGCCAGTTTCAAGTCGGGCTGGTATTTTCTTCCAATTCGGCTTGAGGCGAGCTGCGTTTTAGGCGTTGAAGGTAATGCATGACACCGCTGACAAAATTGCGTTGAATCAACGGCTCTGTTTTTATCTTGTGCATCATGCGCAGAGCAAGCAGCGCACCAAACAGAAAATCTCCCGCGGCTTCACAATCGACGCCGCGCAGCAAATCACCTGCATCGGCGGCGCGGCGCACGGTGCCCGTCAGCAAAAATCTGATTTCATCAAAATACGACTGTACCGCGGCATTTAACACTAAATCCTGTCCATTGATCTCGCCGGCGGTGGCGATAATCAGGTAGCCGGGCGGCAGATCGGCGTCGCCCTGTGCTGCAATCAGGCCGACAAACAAACGCTCCAGCGCTTGCAGGTGGGACCCGGTCAGGCGAGACCCGGTCAGGTGGGACCCGGTCAGGCCAGACCCGGTCAGGTGAGACCCGGTCAGGTGAGACCCGGTCAGGCTTGATCCTTGGGGCGCAAAATTTAATGTGCCTGCCGCCAGGCGCAAGCGGTAATGGTGCAACAAGGCCAGAAACAGCCCGTTGCGCCCGCCAAGCTGAGCCGAAACCTGTTCCGGGCTGAGTCCGGCGGCCGCCGCAATTTGATCGAGCGGCGCACCGTTGTAGCCGAAGCGGCGGAACAAGTGGGTCAACGTATCGGCTTGTTCGGCGGTTAATATTAGTCTGTTAAGCATCACAAATTTACACACCACGTTTTTTAGCATTCTCAGGAGGCCGCATTTTACCTGACTGCCGCTCTCGCAAAGACCTTGGGCGGCAAAGCAGACCCGTCAAAAAAATAACAAGGTGTGTTTAATGGATTATGGCAAGGTTTGAGTAAATTTGTCTGATTTTTAATGATTTTTTGGTCGCTTTGCCCCTGGGTGGCTGCGGCCCCGCGCGGAGCGCCGGCAACCCCCCGCAGTTGCTGGCGATAGCCGCCCTCTCAACTCTTATTCAAGCAGGTGCAACGGAATCCTGGATATGGACGAAATTGAATGTGTCGTGATCGGCGGCGGTGTGGTGGGGCTTGCAATCGCGCGTGAGCTTGCTTTGGCGGGGCGCGAGGTGGTGTTGCTCGAAGCCGGCCCAACGGTAGGCTGCGGCATCAGTTCGCGTAATAGCGAAGTAATCCATGCGGGGCTTTATTACCCCACCGGTTCGCTGAAAGCCATTTTATGCGTGCGCGGCCGTGCGTTGCTCTATGCATACTGCGAGCAGCACGGCGTTGCGTATCGGCGCTGCGGCAAATTGCTGGTCGCCACCGCCGCGGAACAATTGCCGCGACTTGAGGCGCTGTATGCCGGGGCACAGGCCAATGGGGTGCACGACCTGAGGCGCTTGAGCGCCGCCGAAGCGCGGCAACTCGAACCCGCGCTGAGATGCGTCGCGGCGCTGCATTCACCCAGCACCGGCATTGTCGATAGTCACCAGTTGATGTTGGCTTTGCAGGGCGATGCGCAAGCCGCGGGCGCCGTGTGTGCCTTGCGCGCGCCGCTTGAGGATATCGAACTCGGCGCCGACGGCCGCTTCCGCTTGACCGTGGGCGAGGGGCGTGACGCAGGCGATGACGTTGGGGTACATGAGGCGCAGGCCGGCGCGCCGCGAGCTGGAAGTACCTACCAGTTAAGCGCGGCTTGCCTGGTGAATTGCGCCGGCTTGCAAGCCAATGCGCTGGCGCGCGCGATGCGCGGTGCGGCGGCTCAAGGCATGGCGCGCCGGGTGCCGCCTCTTTACCTGGCACGCGGCAATTATTTTAGTTTGTCGGGGCGCTCGCCCTTCCGGCATCTCATATATCCGATGCCCGACCAGGCCGGTCTTGGGGTGCACCTGACTCTCGACCTCGGCGGCCAAGCCAAATTCGGACCCGACGTTGAATGGGTGGATAAGCTTGACTATGACGTGGACCCGCGCCGCGCCGACAGTTTTTATGCGTCGATCCGCGCCTATTGGCCGGCGTTGCCGGACGGTGTTTTGCAGCCGGCCTATAGCGGCATTCGCCCGAAGCTCGCGGGAGCAGGGCAGGCGGCAGCGGATTTTATGGTGCAGGGTGAGCGCGAGCATGGCGTGCCCGGCTTGCTGAATTTATTCGGGATCGAGTCACCCGGCCTGACCGCCGCGCTGGCGCTGGCGGAGTACGCCGTCACCCGGCTTTGAGTCAGGGGCTGCGCCAGCTATGACTACCGCCGCGTGCCGCCGGCTTGAACCGGCGGACAACGCCGCGGCATGGACTTGCCCCTAGTAGGGCAAGTCCGTCGGGCAAGTCCTGCTCCAGGCCGTATCATCGGCCTGGACGGTGTTACAAGGTTTCGGCGAGGAATTGCAAAGTCCGGCCTAGCGCCACAGCCGAGGCTTTTTGCTGATAGCTGCCGCGTGCCCAGCAGTTGAAACCATGCTCGGCGTCCGGGTAGAGATAAAACTTGGCGTTATTGCGTCCGGCGAAACTGGCCTTGACCTGTTCCACGGCGTCGAGCGGAATATGGCTGTCTTTTTCGCCGTAGTGAAACACGATCGGCACGGAGATCTTGGCGGCTTGGTCCAGCTTGTTTTGAATACCGCCGCCGTAATACGCCACCGCAGCGTCTACCAAGCCTTCCGCTGCTGATAGATAAGCCAATTGGCCGCCGAAGCAATAACCGATGGCGGCAATTTTGCCGGTCACTTCGGGTAAATTGCGCAGCACTTTTGCCGTGGCGGCAACATCTGCCAGCGTTTTTGAGATGTCAACCTGTTGCATTAGGCCCACCGCTTGGCTCATATCCGGTTCGACATAACCCAGCTCGACGCGCGGTTGCGAGCGCCAGAAAACGTCGGGTGCCAGCACCACATAGCCTGCCTTCGCATACAGATCGGCAACCCCGCGAATATGTTCGTTTACGCCAAAAATTTCCTGGAACAGGATGATGCCTGGGCCTTTGCCGGTGGGCGGCAATGAAAGGTAGCCCTGTAGTTTTCCGTCGACAGTGTCGATCTCAATCCAACGTGCATTTGCGCTCACTCGAGTCTCCTACTTGGTGGTTGTCCTGATTTTAAGTGTGCCACCAATTCCGCGTCTCTGCTTGACACGACTGGTAATGCGGGCAGGGAAAGCGCTCGCAAACCCTGATTGACGTCATTCTCCCGCAACCTCCATTCTTCACGCTATCAAATTAGGCAGAAGAGAAATTTAAATTTTCCTCCCCGAAACTTAATTTGACGCCGTACACTTCGCGCAGATGTTGGCTGCTAATCGCTCAAACGGCAGCAGGCAAACATCTAACGGTGAAAACGGTATAACCGGCAAGCCAGGTCAAGATCCATTTCGAGATTTAGGTTTGCCGGGGAGTGACCCAAAAAAAAACTTCGCGCACGAACTTTGGAACCGAACTGGAGAGTTACATGAATAACAAGCTTCACAAACTTCTGCCGATCGCGGCTGCCGCAATGCTGTGTGCCGGCTTCGCATCGCAAGCTTCTGCTGACGTAGTGGTCAAAATTGGTCACGTTGCTCCGCTGACTGGCGGTATCGCTCACCTCGGTAAAGATAACGAAAACGGCGCTCGCCTGGCAGTTGAAGAAATCAACGCGAAAGGCCTGACGATCGGCGGCCAGAAGGTCACGCTCGAACTGGACGCGCAGGATGACGCAGCCGATCCGCGCCAAGCAACTCAAGTCGCACAGAAACTGGTGGATGACAAAGTTGTGGCAGTGGTCGGTCACTTGAACTCGGGTACCTCGATTCCGGCATCGAAGATCTATAGCGATGCAGGCATCGTGCAAATCTCGCCGTCGGCAACCAACCCGGTCTATACGCAACAAGGTTTCAAGACTACCTATCGTGTCGTCGCAACCGATGCACAGCAAGGCCCGGCACTGGCCAACTACGCATCGACCAACCTGAAAGCCAAGAAAGTGGCGATCGTCGATGACGCAACGGCCTACGGCCAAGGTCTGGCTGACGAATTTGCCAAGCAAGCCAAAGCCAGCGGGATGACGATTGTGTCGCGCGATGCCACCAATGACAAAGCGGTCGATTTCCGCGCTATCTTGACCAAAATCAAGGGTGAGCAGCCGGACGTCATCATGTACGGCGGGATGGATGCAACCGGTGGCCCGTTCGCGAAACAGGCTAAGCAACTGGACATCAAGTCGAAGATCCTGGCTGGCGACGGCGTTTGTACCGACAAGCTGGCTGATTTGGCTGGTGATGCTACCGACAATATCGTTTGCTCGATCGCTGGTATGCCGCTCGAGAAAATGGCTGACGGTCCGGGATTCGAAAAACGCTATGAAGCGCGTTTCCATCAACCGATCCAGATCTACGCTCCGTTCACCTATGACGCTGTGTACATCATTGTTGACGCAATGAAGCGTTCGGGCTCGGTGGATCCGGCGAAGATTCTGGCAGCAATGCCGGCGACCGACTACAAGGGCGTGATCGGTGAAACGCAATTTGACGCACATGGTGACTTGAAACATGGCGTGATTTCGCTGTACAACTATGTTGCTGGTAAGCAAAAACTGCTCGACGTCGTCAAGATGTAATACCGTTTTTACGGTAGTCGAGTCATCGACGGCATGCGACATCAAGTCGCATGCCGTTTTTTTTGCGGGTTTCGTCGACCGTCGATATCGCCCGCTGTTTTAAGCATGGCGGGCGGTGGGTGCATTACCTTGCGTGTCTGTGCCCGATTTGCCGGCCGGCATAGAGGCGTTATAAGCGCATCAGGCGGCGTCGGCGCCGCTATAGGTTCCCATGTGTGCCGGTTCTATTGGCGGCATGCTCAGCCAGGCTCCACGTGCGACCCGCAGCATTCGCGCGAATCCGCCGGCAACAGGCGGTCCGCGACGGTGGCGTCGTTATTCGCGGCGTTTTCATGTGGCGTTTTCATGCGTCGCTTCCAGCATCATTCTGAAAATCCTGGGCCGGCTTTGCCGGGCAAAAATGCGTCGGTGTCGGCATTCTTCTGTCGGCGTTCTTCCGTTTTTCCGTTCTTCCGTTTTTCTTTACCCGCCCGCCTATTTTTATCCCTGCCCTCATTCCCATTCCCGTTCCCATTTTAATTTTCATTCCTGAAGCTTCGTTCGCCATCCTCATGCTGCATGGTGAATGGGCAATAGACAGTCCGCAGCGGAGATGGGGGGATTCGCGGTGCAGTGGAACCAGCGACGGCCTGGGTGATTTGCATATCTAAATATCCATGCCGGCGATGGACGCTGTGCCTGCGGAACTAAAACCACCCAAGCTGCTTCCAAGACAAGGCTGAAGCGATACGCACAGGCTTGGACCCTGCCGGTGATCGATACTTTGCATGGATTAATCGAGCACTGCCAATGGTTGCCAATGGTTGCGAAGAGGCGGACAAGCCGGGTAGATAGATAGTCCGGGCGCGAATCGGAGGCTGGCCAACATGTCGTGATCGAGCGCAGTGAACTTTAAGCGGGTGTGATGAATATTGCAGATGGTGCTTTGTATACAAACTTGTTGTATACGTAATACCATCCGTTAATCGTTCGATGCGGGGATGCGGGATCAAGGTTTGAGCGACAGATCCCCATGTACGCTGTGCTTCTGCGGTCTGGGGCAGTAGCGCGGAAGAAAGCCTTCTTATTTTTGGTTAAGCATCCGAAATGGTTGATTTGTGTAGATGAAAGCGGAGTGTGCTCTATCAGCGGCGATTTAATCTTTGGATCGAAGCCCCCAACGTTCTTCGCGGCGCTTGCGTGGATCGCTATTGGAAAAATTGCATGCCTTGACATCGTCATTGAGTCTGATAAATGCTAAATCTCAATCACAAGTTTGATGATTGGTGAGAGGCAATATTATCAAGAGATTAAAAGATACAGGTCGGTATAGTCATCGGCATTCGCCGATTGAAATGATACCGATCTGTATCGCCAGTTAAGTGTTCGTTTAGTTAATGGTGCCAATTTGAATGTTAATTAATTCAATCGAACGGTAGATTGATTTGCCTGTTTCATGTTTCTTGAGCTTGCTCCGGTAAGATCTCATATAACCGCATTCCGTTCCGTAGCCCAGGCCGGACGCGGGTTGCGTGGCCGAGAGGCGTCGCGCAATCGGTCCCTTTATAATTTTGACAATTACGAATTATTACCATCATGCTGTATGTTCAGAAACCTTTCATTTACCAATTGATATAGTTTGGTATATATTGGGATGAATGGATTGCGCAGCATATTGAAATTAATGCTATGCTTCGCTTTGCACAGAGTGGGCGGCGCGCTTTGCATAGCTTTACGTCTCGATTCTCGGCGTGAAAGAGATCAAATTTTTGTGTGACGAAATAGATAAGGAAATAACATGACGACTTATAAAGACCTGCTGCAACAACGCGAACGCCTCGAGAAGCAAATTGAAGAGGCCAAAGAAAAAGAGTTCACGGCTGTCATTGCCGAGATCAAGCAAAAAATGCATGACTACGGTATTACCGCTTCCGATCTTGGCCTGTCCCGTGGTCCTAAAGCCGGTAAAGGTCGTCCGCGCGTTGGTGTGGCCCCGAAATTCCGCGACCCGCTTTCAGGTAGCACTTGGTCGGGCCGTGGTAAGCCGCCGAAGTGGATCGCCGGCAAAAATCGCGACGAGTTCCTGATTCAAAAGTAATGAAGCGGATGGGTTTCCCGCAAACCCTGGGGAAATCCATCCGTTGTCTCGCTACCGCCCCCTCACCTCGTTCAAGGCTCGCTCGGGCCGAATTGACGAACACGCATACACTGCTCTTCTTCCGACCTACCGCCGCTAACACTTCCGTTTTGGATATGTTGAATGCGAATGCGTCGTCTTATTCCAAGCATTTCGTTTAAAAGCTATCCGTAAGGGGATCTCTTCCCACCGGACGTATTACGTCTACAATCTTGGCGCCGGCATCCGTAAAGCCTCACCCCATGCCCTCCGAGGAATTGTTATGACGGATCTGTCTCGATTTCCCCCTTTACCGCTAAGTGAAAAGCAATCCGTCGCCAAGAGAACGACGTGGGTCAGTGTTGGCCTGAACGCCGTGCTGATGGGATTGCAAATTGTCATCGGCTTATTCGCCCATTCCCAGGCACTGGTAGCCGACGGTGTGCATTCGCTGGCGGATTTGGTTTCCGATTTTATCGTCTTGGCGGCAAACCGCCATGGGAACCCCGAGCCGGATGAAGATCACAATTACGGTCACAGCCGCTACGAAACAGTCGCATCATTATTTTTGGGCGCGCTGTTAATGACCGTCGGCGTCGGCATGTTGCTGCGCGCAGGCATGCGGCTCACCGATTTGCATAATGTGCCTGCGGTACACATCAGCGCCCTGGCGATCGCGGTTATCGTGTTGATTTCGAAAGAATCGTTATTTCGCTATATGTTGCGCGAGGCGCAGCGGGTGCGCTCGGCGATGTTGATTGCCAATGCCTGGCATGCGCGCTCAGACGCGGCGTCGTCGCTGGTGGTGGCGATCGGTATCGTGGGTAGCCTGTGCGGCGTGCGGGTGCTCGACCCGATAGCCGCGGCCCTGGTCGGATTTATGGTGGGCCGCATGGGCTGGATCTTTGCCTGGGATGCTTTACAAGATTTATCAGATCGGGCACTCGATGAAGCCGATAGCGATGATATCCGCGCCAAGCTGATGGAGACTGCCGGAGTGCGCGACGTGCACGAGTTACGCACGCGAAAAATGGGCGACCTCGCCTTGGTCGATGCGCATATTCTGGTCGACCCCTTGATCAGTGTTTCGGAAGGCCACTATATCGCGGAGTCCGCGCGGCTCAAGGTGCTGGAAAACAAGAATGTGCTCGATGCCTTGATTCACGTCGACCCGGAAAACGACTTGCTGGGCCGGCCGGTCCCCGGCTTGCCCAGCAGAGAAATGCTGACGCACGGGATCAAGCTCGCGTTCGACGCCCAGGGCGTTCCTCTGCAATCGGTCAATATTCACTATCTGCGGCGTGGCATCGATTTGGAGATCACCTTGCCCCAGTCGCAGAGGTCCGATTCCTCTGGTCGTCTGCCTGACCTGAAGGCTTTGCAGCGCAGCCTGGGGGTGCGTCAGATCCGGGTCTTCGCCGCCCTGGACGCGACCCGCGAAGTGGCGCAGTCGCCCGGCGCCGCGGTGCAGGACAACGCGCACTCAACGGCTCAAACAGCAGCTCTAGCAGCCGCTCAATCCGAACTCAATACCTGAAGCGCCGCGCAATGTGGTGCGTCGCTTCAAAGCGGCAATTGGGTATCAAATTTGATTTCGCGCAACACCACGCTGGTACGCACTTGCGCGACCGCCGGAATTTTGAAGATACGCTCGTGCAAGAAGGCATCGTATGCCTTGATATCGGGGGCGACGATCTTCAGGATGTAATCGGCCTCGCCGGTGGTGCTATAGCACTCGGTCACTTCCGGACACAGGGCGATTTCCCGCTCGAACTGCTCAACCCCGCCTTCGGTGTGACGTGCCAGATGAATGTGCGCCAGCGCGCACACATGCAGGCCCAGTTTCTCTCGATCCAGTAATGCCGTGTAGCGCTGGATGATGCCTGACTGTTCCATGTCTTTGATCCGGCGCCAGCACGGCGTGCTCGAAAGCCCGACCTGATCGGATATTTCTTGCACCGAGCGACGGGCATCAAGCTGCAAAAGTCGCAGGATCTTTTGGGAAAACGCGTCGAGACTCAAGCGTTACCTCCACAGTTTGATGAGCTTGATTTATGTTAGATGCGTCAGGAGATGAAATCAATGCCAATTCTCGATTTCGCGTAACAATGCAGCCTTTTTCTCCGGTATCGCTTCAGGCTTGTTGCCCAAATCTGGAATTTTGGCGGCAAAGCCTATTCGCCCGGCAACCGTCATGATCATCCGGTAAATCAGTGAATCGGCATGTTCTACTCAAAAAATAACATTTTTGAGAGATAAATACTTTATAAACAGTGCCAGAAATAGAATCCGGAGAAATATTTCTCCTGTCGAGGTTGAAAATAGCGCGATAAAACCTTTATGCGTTCAGCCCCCAGGAGATCAGGCATGCAGGATCAAGAAACCGCGACTCAGATTGCCCCCGTCGCTGCGGCGCTGGCCCCCTATCAGTTGACCGACAATCTGGTTGCCACGCGCGGTCAGATTTTCCTCACCGGGACCCAGGCGCTGGTCCGTTTGCCGTTGATGCAGCGCGCCCTGGACGCGCAGCGCGGGCTGAATACCGCCGGTTTTATCAGCGGTTATCGCGGTTCGCCGCTGGGCATGGTCGATCAGCAGTTGTGGAAAGCCAAAAAACTGCTGGAAGCCAATCAGATCCGTTTCTTGCCGGCGATCAACGAAGAACTGGGCGGTACCGCGGTACTCGGTTCACAGCGGGTGGAAGCCGATCCGGAACGCACCGTCGATGGCGTATTTGCGATGTGGTATGGCAAAGGACCGGGGGTCGATCGCGCCGGCGACGCCCTGAAACATGGCAACGCTTTCGGTTCGTCGCCGCATGGCGGGGTGCTGGCCGTAGCCGGCGACGACCATGGCTGCGTCTCGTCATCGATGCCGCATCAGAGCGATCACGCTTTTATGGCGTGGCAAATGCCCATCGTCAATCCGGCCAACCTCGCCGATATGCTGGAGTTTGGCTTGTACGGCTGGGCTTTGTCGCGCTTTTCCGGCGCCTGGGTCGGTTTCAAGGCGATCTCCGAAACGGTCGAGTCGGGTGCTACGGTGAATCTCGATACGCTCAAGCTGGATTGGGATGTGGCGCAGGCGATGGAAGGTTATGTCGGCCGCGCCGGCGGCTTGCATAACCGTTGGCCCGACCTGCCCAGTCTGGAAATCGAGGCACGCATGGCGGCCAAACTCGATGCGGTGCGCCATTTTGCCCGCCGACTGAGCATCGACCGCTGGATTGCCCCGAGCCCGCAGGCCAATGTCGGCATCGTCACCTGCGGCAAAGCCCATCTCGATTTGATGGAAGCGTTGCGGCGGCTTGATCTGAGCGTCGCCGACCTGGAGCAGGCCGGGGTACGTATCTATAAAGTCGGTTTGTCGTTCCCGCTGGAAATGTCGCGCATCGACGCGTTTGTGGCCGGCTTGTCCGAGGTGCTGGTGGTCGAGGAAAAAGGTCCGATCGTCGAGCATCAAATCAAGGAACACTTATATAACCGCAGCAGCGGTACGCGCCCGGTGGTGATCGGCAAGAGCGACGCGCAAGGCGTGCCCTTGCTGTCCGCGCTGGGCGAATTGCGACCGGCGCGGATTCTGCCGGTATTTGCCAGTTGGCTGGCGCAGCATAAGCCCGCACTGGATCGGCGTGAGCGCGTGGTGGACCTGGTAGCGCCTTCGATCTTGTCGAATGCCGCCGACGGGGTCAAGCGCCTGCCTTATTTTTGCCCGGGATGCCCGCACAATACCTCGACCCGCGTGCCGGAAGGTTCGGTCGCGCATGCCGGGATCGGCTGCCATTTTATGGCGTCATGGATGACCCGCGAAAACAGTGCCGAGACCACGGGTTTGATCCAGATGGGGGGCGAGGGTGTCGATTGGGCGGCGCATGGCATGTTTACCAAAACCCCGCACATATTTCAGAATCTGGGCGACGGCACCTATTTTCACTCGGGAATTCTCGCCATCCGCCAAGCGGTGGCCGCGCGTGCCAATATCACCTATAAGATTTTATATAACGATGCCGTGGCGATGACGGGCGGTCAGCCCGTCGACGGCAGTATTTCGGTGCCCCAGATTGCACGCCAGGTTGAAGCGGAAGGGGTAAGCCGCTTAGCCGTGGTGAGTGACGAGCCTGAAAAATTTGATGGGTTTCGCGGCCAATTCCCGGTGCAGACCACCTTTCATCATCGCGACGACCTGGATCAAATTCAACGCGAATTGCGCGAGATAGGCGGCGTCACCGCGCTGATCTATGACCAGACCTGCGCTGCCGAAAAACGGCGCCGTCGCAAAAAAGGCGAGTTCCCCGACCCGGATCGGCGCTTGTTTATCAATACCGAAGTCTGTGAAGGTTGCGGCGATTGCGGCGTGCAATCGAATTGCCTGGCGGTCGAACCGGTCGAAACCACGCTGGGCCGCAAGCGCCGCATCGACCAATCGTCGTGTAACAAAGATTTCTCGTGTGTGAACGGTTTTTGCCCCAGCTTTGTCACGGTGGAAGGCGCCAAACTGAAAAAACCCTCGGGCTCCATCTTCGATCCGGCGGCGCTTGCCGCGCGCGTGGAGGCACTGGTTCAACCGGCGACCCGGCTTGGCCAGGCCCCCTACGATATTCTCGTCACCGGCGTCGGCGGCACCGGCGTGGTGACGGTCGGCGCTTTGATCAGCATGGCCGCGCATCTGGAAGGCAAAAGCGCTTCGGTGCTCGACTTTATGGGTTTCGCGCAGAAAGGCGGGGCGGTGCTGTCCTTTGTGCGTTTTGCCCTGAGTCAGGATTTGTTGAATCAGGTGCGCATCGATACCCAGCAAGCCGACGTCCTGCTGGCCTGCGATATGGTGGTCGGCGCCAGTGCGGATGCATTGCAAACCGTGCGGCGTGGGCGCACGCGGGTGGTGGTCAACACCCACGCGATTCCCAACGCATCGTTTGTGCAGAATCCCGATGCCGATTTGCATGTCGATGCTTTGCTCGAAAAAATGCGCGCGGCGTCCGGTTCCGAACATCTTGCGGCGTGCGATGCGCAAGCCTTGGCGATGCGCTTTTTGGGCGACACCATGGGCGCCAATATCCTGATGCTGGGCTATGCATGGCAACTGGGTCTGATTCCCGTGTCGCTGGCGGCACTGATGCGCGCGATCGAATTGAACAATGTGGCGGTACCGATGAATCGTGTCGCATTCAGTATCGGTCGCTTGGCCGCGGCCGATGCCGAGGCGCTTGAAGCGCTGTTGCATGTGCCGGCCACCGCGGGGCCGCAGCAGGAGATGGATCTCGCTACATTGCTGGCCGACCGTAGCACGCGCTTGCTGGCTTATGGCGGCGCACGGGGTGCCGCGTATGTCGCACGCTACCGCACCTTGGTCGCAGCAGTTCAACAAGCCGAGACCCGCGTCAGCGGCACGCACGGCACACTGAGTGCTGCTGTGGCCACCACCTTCTACCGCTTGCTGGCGATCAAAGACGAATATGAAGTGGCGCGCTTATATACCGATGGCGCGTTTCGTGAGTCGGTGCAAAAGCAGTTCGAAGGCGAAGCCGGGCGCGATTTCCGCATCAAATTTCATCTGGCGCCCCCCGGGCTGGCGCGCGGCAAAAATGGGCAGCAACCGCGCAAAATGACTTTTGGTCCCTGGTTATGGCCGGCGCTGAGTGTGCTGGCACGGGGCCGCTTGCTGCGCGGTACCTGGTTCGATCCGTTCGGCCGCAGCGCCGAGCGCCGGATGGAGCGCGCCTTGCCCGATGATTACGCGGCCACCCTGAATCAAGTGTTGACTCGCTTGAACGCGGAAAACCTGACGGCAGCCGTCGAGCTTGCCGGGCTGCATGCCCGTATCCGCGGCTACGGGCACGTCAAACTGGCGAATCTGGTTGCCATCAAGCACCGCGAACAAGTGCTGGCCAAACAATTGGGCCTGGATGCCACCACCTCAGGCGCGGTGGCTGCGGCACTGGCCGAAGCGATTCCTCAGGGGCGTTCCCTGAAAGGAATTCCGGTGGTCACTGTGCGTTAGAGAGATCGGAATCTGCTTTGGCCACTGCGGCCAAAGCCTGGGTTTCGCGCAATTCGGCGAGCATATTGCAAAACAGCGCACCCTGTTCGATCGCATCGTCGAGCGCGACATGGGTGTGGGGGTGATCGTCGAACCAATGTTTGGGGAAGCGCGGTTTGATACATTTGCGATAAGGCATGCCGGTGATGGCAAAAGCCAAAGTCTTGATATCGAGCGCCGACCATGAGAAAGGGCAGCGTTCGGCAAAACGCATCATGTACCAGAACATATAGGTGAAATCGAAACCTGCCGGAAAGGCTACAAACACCGGCTTGCCGGGCAGTGCCTCAACCCATTTCACATAAGCCTGCATGGCCTCGGCCGGTGCCTGCAAATCCTTGCGGCACGCGGCCCACGCTTCGGGTTGGGTTTTCCACCAGGCTTCCTGGATCGGGTGCGCACCGGCGCCGGCCAAGGTTTCAAGATTGGCCGAAAAGGTTGCAATCAAGCGTTTATCCGCGGTGTAGGCCGCGGACGCAAAACTCAACATCGAATGGGGCCCGGGGATTGGGCCGTCCGCTTCGACGTCGGTACTCACATAAATTTCTTCCATTATCGGTCTGCCGCTTAATTTGCTGATTGGTCTGATGATTGGTCCGACACATAGGGATTGCTGCTGCGTTCCTCGCCAAACGTGGAGACCGGGCCATGACCCGGAATAAACGTGACGTCGTCGCCCAAGGGCCAAAGCCTGGTGCGGATTGAGCGGATCAGGTCGGCGTGATTGCCGCGCGGAAAATCGGTGCGGCCTATCGACCCTGCGAACAGGACGTCGCCGACACAGGCGACGCGATGGCGGCGGCTGAAAAACACCACATGACCGGGGGTGTGTCCGGGGCAATGATAGACCTCAAGCGTTTCATCGCCAAACTGTACGCTATCGCCATTTTGCAGCCAGCGGCTCGGTTCGAACGCCTCGGCGGCCGGAAAGCCGAAGCGCACGCTTTGCTCGGGTAATTGCTCCAGCCAGAAACGCTCATCGGGGTGGGGGCCTTCGATCGGTACGCCAAAACGGTCTGCCAGCGCCCGGGCACCGGCGCAATGGTCGATATGTCCGTGGGTCAGGAAAATCTTTTCCAGCGTGACCTGGTGTTCTTCCAGCGCCGCCACGATGCGTTCGAGGTCGCCGCCCGGGTCGACCGCTGCCGCCCGGCGGGTGGCTTCGCAGATCAGCAGCGAACTGTTTTGCTGAAACTGCGTGACGGGGATCACTTTAATTTTCATGGCGTGGAGTACGGGCAAAGCAGGCAATCCGGCGGATCGCATCAAGCGACATTGTAGGCTCACTGCGGGACCTTCTCAGCTATGGATGCAAGGCGGTTTTAACCCTGAACGCCGGGCGCGGCGCCTGTCATCCGAGACATCCTCGATCACCGCCGGCACGGGCCGGAGCCGCTCCAGCCGGCGCGGGAAATGGGAAAAAACGGCATCGTGTATAATCCGACCTTCGAACATACGCCATCTGCTCTTAAGTCGTACCCTATTTTTCGGGTGATTTTGCCGATACACGTAGCGCTTGATGGGTGCCAGGCAAGTTGCCCGGTACTTTTCACTGGCTTGTTTCAATCTTTTTCTAGTGTTTTCCAGGGCCGTGAGCTCCATGCCGAAATGGCTTGAGGCGGCCGCCCGAGAATCAAATGGGCGCTCTAACGGGGCGCCGCAATAGAGCGCGGCAATGCCGGGCCGGCGTGCGATACCGCGGCCTGCCTCTTGATTTGCCTGTACGTGTATCTTCATCGAATCTGCCGCGCCGTCCAAGCTATGCCGAGCCGGGCGATGTATTTTGCGCTTGCCCCGCTCCGGTTTGGATGCGGTCCGAGCCGGTATAGGCCTGCTTGATCCCGCGTTGCAATTGAGCGCCGGCGCCGGACAAAGCGGAGCGAAAACAAGGATGCAAAACAGTTTATGAATACTCGTTGGATAAAACGCTGCGGCGCGTGGGCCGCGGTCCTGATGCTGGCCGGTTGCGCCTCGATGCCGGGTGACCGCACCACGGCCGACGCAAGCGACGGCGGGCGCAATTACCCCCTGTCTTTGCAGGATGCCGGCCCGGCTGCGGGGGCGTCGGATACCACTGGAGAATTTGGCCTGTTTTCCGGTGAAGGCGAAACCCGTGGCGCACTGGCCGGGCCGTCGCTGTCGCAAGAATTGCCCTGGACCCCGCCGGCGCCCGATGTGTCGAATTTCCGCCAGACCGGCAGTGCTTCCTGGTATGGCAAGAAATTTGCCGGACACCGCACTGCAAGCGGCGAGCGTTACGATATGTTTGCCATGACCGCGGCTCATCGCTCCTTGCCGATGTCGGCTTATGTCAAAGTCACCAACCCGGCCAACGGCAAATCGGTGGTCGTGCGCATCAACGACCGCGGCCCATTTCGCGGGCACCGCATTATCGACTTGTCGTTAGCCGCGGCAACCGCGCTTGACCTGCAAGACAGCGGTACCGGGCGAGTCGAAATTCAAGGTTTGTCGTCGAGCCAGGCACGCGCTGTGGCGCAAGACGACACCGTCGCTTCACGCAAGTAAGCGTCGGCTGGACGGCGGTGGTCCGGGGGCGACTCGGGGCTGACTTGATACCCTGCTCCCTTCGCGCCGGATAACTTGACCGGCGCGGCCGGCGCGTCCTGCGGCGGCTCACCTATCCTGCCATGGCGTGGTGTCATTGGATCATGCCGCTGCGCTGTGCGATGTCATTCTGTTACCTCGCGCAACTGTCGCGCCAAGCGTTTTTGCCCCGGCTTCGCTCGATAGCCGGTTCACCGCTTCTTTTGCCGTAATGTCCCCGGTTTTGACTGTTTGGTTGGCCTAATCATGTGCCGCGTATTGCGGCACCAGGTCTTTTGGCCGACCTGCCGCGGCGGCTCTTGTCGGGCACTATGGCTCATCGGCGATCACCGCATCGCCACCACAACTTTTTTGCACCGGACATGTCGAAGATATCGGGTGATGCCTATGAATTGCGTGCCTTGAGGTTGCTGGAGCGGCACGGACTGAACTTGATCGAGCGCAATGTGCGCTTTCGTTGCGGAGAAATCGACTTGCTGATGCGCGATCCCGGCGGGGTTCTGGTTTTTGTCGAAGTGCGAGCCCGGGCGAATCGCCGTTTTGGCGGCGCGGCAGCCAGCATTGGTCCGCTTAAACGCGCGCGCCTGCGTTGCGCCGCCCGGCATGTTCTGGCGCGTTGGCGCGCACGTTCGAGCGAGCCGGTCCCGGCCTGCCGCTTCGATGTCGTGGCCTTTGACGGCGACGCATGCGAGTGGCTGTGTAATGTCTTTGACGCCGACGATTAAAGTGGCTGCCCGCGTTGGCCGCCTGCGCGCCCCGCCGCGGGCCAAACCGCCGGTGCGCGGCAGCTCGCCGGGTTCCACTTCGACGCCATGGAATCCGGCTTACTCGGTAGTTCGCGCGAATGGAAGGCTACGAGTGCGGTACACTCGTAGCCGCTTTACGTGAGCTAATGGAAAATTTTATGTCTATCGAGCGTATCCAACAACATTTCCGCGACAGCGCGGCGATCAAACTCGACGCCGGCGAAAGGCTCGCGGCGCCTATTGCCGCGGCCATCGACACGCTATTCGGGGCACTCGCCAACAACGGCAAGGTGCTGGTCTGCGGCAACGGCGGTTCGGCTGCCGACGCCCAACATTTTGCCGCCGAGCTGATCGGCCGTTTCGAACGCGAACGCCCGGGCTTGCCCGCGATTGCACTCACCACCGATTCATCGATTCTGACCGCGATTGCCAACGACTACGATTTTAATCAAATCTTCTCCAAGCAAGTGCGTGCCTTGGGCCAGCCTGGCGATGTACTGCTGGCGATCACTACCTCCGGCAGTTCCAATAACGTGTTGGCCGCGGTGCACGAAGCGCATGAGCGTGAAATGACGGTAATTGCGTTAACCGGCAAGGGCGGCGGCAAGATGAACGAGGTCTTGTTCGATACCGACTTGCATATCTGCGTGCCCAGCGACCGCACCGCCCGCATTCAGGAAGTCCATCTGCTGACGATTCATTGCCTGTGCGACGGCATCGATTCGATGCTGCTGGGCGATGACGAATAAACGTAGTCCAAGGAGACCCATTTAATGAATTCAACACGTATGAAGGGCCCTCTGATCGAGTTCGGCACCCTGGCGAAACTGATGTTGCTGGTCGGCACGATTTCCATGCTGCAGGGCTGTCCTTTGCTGATCGTGGGCGCTGCCGGCGGGGGCGCATTGGTGGCCACGGACCGGCGCTCGGTCGGCACCCAAACCGAGGACCGTGAAATCCAGATCAAGGCCAAGCTGCAACTGAGCAACGGCCTGCCGGATAGCGCTCACCTGAATGTGGCGGTGGTGCACAACAACGTGTTGTTGACCGGTGAAGTGCCGGACGATATTGCGAGAAAGCATGCCGACGAGATTGTGCGCGGCATCGAAAACGTCAAAAACGTGATCAATGAAACGGCGGTATTGCCGCCCAGTTCGTTTGGTTCGCGTTCGAACGATACCTATCTCGAAGGGCGGGTGAAAACCGCGCTGATCGGCGAAAAAGCCGTTTCCGCCAATGACTTCAAGGTGGTATCGGAACGTGCGACGATTTACCTGATGGGCTTGGTGACCGAACAGGAAGGCGCGCAAGGGGCGCTGGTCGCCAGCCAAGTCCCGGGCGTCATGCAAGTGGTCAAGGTGTTCCGCTACATCACGCCGGACGAAGCCCGCCAGCTTTCGCTCGATACGCGCGATTACAGTTCCGGCTCAAACTCGGCCGCGGCGCCGGTGACGGATGTCAGCGGCAATGCACCGGCCGGCCTGGCGGCGCCTGCGGGCGGTGCGGTGGTCAATCCGATTTCGGCGACGCCAGGCAGCACCCAGCCGCTGGATGTCCAGACCGGTGCGCCGATTACCGATTCGGGCGGTACCCACTCCTCGGTATTGAAGTAAGGTCTGCTTTACTCCTGTTTCGGCTGCGGCCCCTGACACGTTTGACACGGCAGGGGCCGTTGGTTTACCGGTTTTACCTTGAGTACATATCGAATGAAAATTTTGCTTAATCTGGCGGTACTGGCGCTGGGCTTGAACGTATCGCTGGCGATGGCCGCCGGCACACCGGCTTTCGATGCGGCCGCGGCGAATCAGATCGCCAATAAGAATGCCTGCTTTGGCTGCCATCAGGTGGCACGTCAGGTGGTCGGGCCGTCGTTCCAGCAAATTGCGGCCAAGTACCAAGGCGATGCGGCCGCGCCGGCAAAGATGGCGCTGAAGATCAAGCTTGGCGGTTCGGGCGTGTGGGGGGTGATTCCCATGCCTGCACATCCGACGCTGAGCGATGCCGAACTGAAGTTGCTGAGCACGTGGGTATTGGCCGGCGCACCGAAATAAGGCGGCGCTTATACCCACGGATGGCGTTAATCCTGCTTTAGCTCCAGCGCACGCGCATACAAGGTTTTGCGCGATGCGCCGGTGAGCGCCACCGCCAGTTTGACCGCCGTACTGGCCGGGACTTCCTCCAGCAAGATCGAGAGCAGACGGTCGTGCTCATGTTCTCCGGCTTGTTCCGCCGGGGGGGCGCCTTCGACCACCAGCACAAACTCACCGCGCTGCCGATTGGCATCCGCCGCCAGCCAAGTTGCGGCCTCGGACAATAAGCAGCAATGCAGCGACTCATGCAGCTTGGTGAGTTCGCGCGCAATCAAGACTCGGCGCGCTCCGCCAAACGCTTCCGCCAACGCATCCACGGTTTCCACAATGCGATGCGGCGCTTCGTAAAAAATCAAGGCGGGGGGGAGCGTCGCCAAAGTTTTTAAATGCTCCGCGCGCTGCCGCCCCTTGGTCGGCAAAAAGCCCGCAAAGGTAAATGTGTGAACCCAATCGCCCGCGGCACTCAAGGCGGTTGCGAGCGCGCTGCAACCGGGTAGCGGCACCACCGTCAAACCGGCGGCGCGCACCGCATCGACGATCTTGGCCCCCGGGTCTGAAATGCCGGGAGTTCCCGCATCCGAGATATACGCAATGCGCTCACCGGCACGCAAGTACTCGACAATCCGCGCCGCGGCCTCATGCTCGTTATGCTGATGTGCGGCAATCAGCGGTTTGCCGATGCCATAACGCGACAGCAATTGCGAACTGGTACGTGTATCTTCGGCCGCAATCCGGTCGACCAGATTCAACACGTGCAGCGCGCGCACCGTGATATCGGCCAGATTGCCGATCGGCGTTGCCACCACATACAGTGTGCCGGTCGGATAATGCTGGGTTTGTGCGAGCGAGGAGAGGTCGGCCAACGGAGAACCTTTGTGGACACGGGTGATAACGAGGAACTGGTGCGTATTGTGCCACGCTGAGGCCGGGACGACGCGAATCGCTTTGCATGTCGGCCTGTCGTTGCGCTGATTGCGCTCGGCCAGGAACTGCATGCGATTGTTACGCGCACCGGCGCGCCAGTTTTAATGCCGCTCCAATGCGGTTGGGGGACCGAGGCTTTATGCTAATATTTAGCGCAGATATTGCTTCGGTCGGCGGCCCTGTAGCCGCGTTTGCGCCGAACCATGCAATGCCTTGGGGGGTGTAGCTCAGTTGGGAGAGCGCAACGTTCGCAACGTTGAGGTCGTCGGTTCGATCCCGATCACCTCCACCAAGACCAGAATAGGTGCTGTGGCTGTGCTTCACCGAGGTTGGCGATCACGCCCGGGTTTTGATACGCCTCCGATTTTCGATCTGTCCGGCCCGGAAAACCTGGCCGAGGTCAGGCAAGTTGCCGCCGGCTTGAGTTTTCCGGTTGCACTATTGGGCAGTGCCTGGCCGGCGACTATGGGCGGATGTGGCGCATTCCGGTGAGCTTTACCATCGATCGCAGCGGCCGCCTGAGCGACAACGGCTGGGATGACAAACAACCGGTCTGGACCGCCGAACGTCTGGAGCGAATTGTCACGCCGCTGTTGGGCTAGGGTTTTAGCGCAAGCTCGAACGCGTCGTGCTGCTTGCTGCTGACAAACCAGTCGCGAACGGCATCGAGCGTTCGGGATTGATCCAATCGATCGATACGTCGCCGATCCCGGCACCGACTCTCGCAGCGCCAACAAAAAAGCGGCCAACCCGCGGCAATCTGCCGCGTGGCAAATATTGTTTGCGTGGACGCATCCATGGAAACGGCATGAATCTTTCAGTGCCCACGATTTATACTACGCAGTCAAATTAAAATAGGTCGCTTATGCCCGAGTTCAAAGCACATTGGCTTAATTCGGAACGCGTCCGAATTTATAGTGCGACGATTTTTATCGCATTGTTCATTTATGAGATTCGCTGCGCCTGTATCAACTGGAAACTCTACCGCATGCCGAACGGTTTCGACTTTGTGACGTTGTGGGCCGCGTCGCACTTGAGTCTCGAAGGCAAGTCGCTGTTTGTCTATTCTTTCGATGCGATGCAGAGCACCGCGAAACTGATTTCCTCGAACATTCCGACTCCAGGTCCCTGGTTTTACCCGCCGACGTTTCTGTTGGCGATACGGCCGCTGGCTCTTCTGCCCGCAGTCGCTTCCTACGCGGTGTTCGCTGTCACGACCACCGCTGTGTTCGTGTTCTTGCTGCGCAGGATTTTACCCATGCGCGCTGCCTGGTTGCCGATCCTCGGATTTTCGGGACTTTGGGTCAATTTCGCGCAGGGGCAAAATGGCTGCGTTACCGCAAGTCTGGGACTGGGCGCCCTACTACTCTTGAAACGCAAACCCGCGCTTGCGGGCATATGCATCGGCCTGTTAACGATAAAACCTCATCTGGGTATTTTGTTCCCGCTGGTCCTCGCATGCGCCGGTATGTGGGTAACCTTTATCGCCGCGGCAATAACGGCAGTGATTTTCACCTGTGTGTCGATCGCGGTCTACGGGACGCACACCGTCACGTTATTTCTATTGAGCCTCCAGATAGCCAATACGTGCGTTGCGCAAGGCTTTATTTCCTGGACCCAGATGGCCAGCCCGTTTGCCACGCTGCGTCAAGCACACCTCGGCATTGCGGCGGCTTACGCGGCACAAGCTTGCTTCGCGCTGGCGAGTGCCGCAGCAGTTGCGTGGGTATGGCGGAATACGCAAGCGCTGGAAACCCGTGCTTGCGCTTTGGTCGCCGGCACGTTCTTGGTCAGCCCCTACATCTATAACTATGACGCGGTATGGCTGGGCATTCCGATTGCGTTACTGGCTGCCAAAGGGATGCGGGATGGTTGGATGCGCGGGGAGCGGGAAATATTGTTCGCGTGTTGGTTATATCCAGCTCTGGGCGACATCTCGGGTGGCCTGCTGCATATCGAATTTGGCCCCTTTGTTTTTGTGCCATTGCTGCTCATCGCGGTACGACGCACCTTTTGCGAAAAGTCCATGTCAGCCACCGCTCATGGGGAATTGAGCGTAGTCCCGCCGCGATAAAGGACGGCTCGATCCGGATGGTTTTTTCGCTGGTGCGAAAAGTGCCGGCTCATTTCCAAGTCTGGTTAAACATCTGCCGGTGCAGCTTGCGCGCATAGGCTTCCGATAAAATTTCCCCGGCATACCGGCGATTGAAGGCCCATCGCTGGCCTCGCTAAATGTTTCCGGCTTCAATCGTTAAGCTGGCTTTGCAGCGTAATATGAGTCGGAGTGAGCCCGGCAACTTCGTCCGGGTCGGTAGGGGGCGCTCCCGGGGCATGGACGCTTGCTATTGCTCCCATAACTTGCCCCAGCGCCCCACCAGGATCTTTTCTTTTTCCTCTTTTATCATTTTGGCGGTGCGGGCCGAAGAAGGTGTCTGATCTTCCAGGCGCATCATGTGCGCCACATTTTTGATGGCTTGGTCCGCGACATGCTCCGCACGCTGCTCGACACGATTTTTCAAGGACTGGCGAGGTACCAAGACATAGTGCAACTCGCAATCCAAGGCTTCCGCTGCTCGACGCAGACTATGTAAGGTAATCCGCTCGTCTGCCTCCGATTTTTCGAGTGCAACAACAGTGCTTTGAGCGACACCCAAGCGCTCCGCCAATTGGCGTGTTGTCATACCCAAGCTGGTTCGGATTGTGTGTATCCATCCCGTGCGCGGACGAGGTTGAACCCGCACCGGTTTTAAAGCCTCGTCAAGTTGCTCAAGGCGTAATTTTTTGAAGTCCATTTGATCAATTAAAACCGTTCACATTTTATAAAATAATTTACTGAAGCAGATATTTTTTATATGTTTGGATAGTCTGCGGTCGATCAGCGAACTTTTATTTGATCTACTATAGTAGATCAAAATATAATATTTCGATCACCTCCGCCAAGACCTCTGTCCAAGATATCGATGCGCAAGCAACGTTTTGCCCTATTGCTATCTTTTGCCCGTGCCCTATATTAGGTAGGCGTATGCCACAGCAAGGCAGCACAAGGCAGTATAAGGGTCAAAGACTTACGTCGACTTATCTACCTGA